>Ga0209481_10000013_pt1 | contig 112566 bp, 101 predicted proteins | sample SoiMetdeltSBSDD3_FD_187598 | JGI IMG/M metagenome (GOLD analysis project Ga0209481, IMG submission 187598) | Bulk soil microbial communities from a Populus tree surrounding site in Tennessee, USA - Soil MetaG P. deltoides SBSDD3 (SPAdes) (version 2) | ecosystem: Environmental > Terrestrial >...
GCTGGGCGAGGAAGCCGGGCAGCGTGCCCGGCAGGCGGGCCGCCTCGTCCCGCGCCGGCACCAGGATCGAGGTGCGGGGCCGATCGGGCGCCACGTCGTGCCGTCGCAGCGTGGGGAACGCGCCGAGATTGCTCACCAGACCAGTCACCTTGACGATGTGGAACGCCGTCACCAGCGCGGCTAAGCCCGCCACGGTCGCCGCCACGCCAGCGTGTCGAAACGCTCCCCCCAGCTACGCCGACCTCGGACCAGGAGTCGGTACCCCGGCAGCGGCTGCCGGGAGTCGGCCGTCGCCGCGAGCCGTTCGCGCGGGTCAGGCATCTTGGCGCTGCTCCCGTTGGTGCCACCGCCACAGCAGGAGGGTCAGCGTGACGAGGGCGAACCCGAACCCGAAGTCCTCCACCGGGATGTTCCACGGGGCACGTACCCCGGACGTCGCCCGGGCGCTGTACGACACGATCGGCGCTTCGGGCCGGGTGAGCCACCCGTCGACAGGTATCTGGAACGCCAACACGATCGCGACCGCCGCCCAGTAGCGGCCCAGGCGGAAGAGCCCGGTGCGCAGCACCGCCAGCTCCAGCGCCACGACCGCGACCGGCGCGGCGATCGCGGCGATCGTGTACTCAGCGGCCACGGCCGGCGCCCTCCGCCGCGCGCCGGGTATGCCGCGGTACGGCAGAGCCCGGGTACCGGCCCAGCGCTTCGAAGGTGAGCAACGCGCACAACGGCACCACGACGAAGAACAGCCATTCCTCGACCGGCAGGCCGAGCAGCCGTACGCCGATGACGTAATGCTCGGCGAACCACCAGTGCCCGCGAGCGGTTGCCACCAGATCCCAGGTGGCGAACACGGCCGCGACCGGCAGCACGGTGGCGAGCAGCAGTCGTGGCCGGCGGTACACGCGCGCCCGGAGCGCGAACTCCAGCGGCAGGGTCGCCCCCACGCAGGCGACCAGAATCAGCAGATAACGCAGCGAGTTCATCATTGTCACCCGCCACCACGGTAACCGCGTGCGGTGGTCCGGAGGCTACTTTCCCTGGAATACGCCGATCGGTACCGCGGTGAGCACGACGTTGTCCCGGTAGTGGCGGGTCTTGCGGTCGAACGGACCCCCGCACGTGATCAACGTGAGGCGCAGGCGGCCGTCCCGGGCGAAGAGCCGATCCATCGGCATCGCCGTCTTGGCGAACACCTCGCGGGAGACCACCGTGAACGAGCGCGGGGCACCATCGCTGCCGAACACCACCACCCGGGCGCCCGCCGGCACCTCCCGGAGTCTGAAGAACGCGCCCTTGCCCTGAGCGGCGCCGTCGACGTGCCCGGCGATCGTCACCGACCCGGCGGTCGACCCGAGGTCGGGGCCGTACCGGTACCAGCCGACCGTGTCCACGTCGCGCGGCAGATCGACCTCGCCGGTGGCCTGGTCGAGCCCGACCGCGTCGACCGGCGCGGTGACCTTGATCGCCGGGATCTCCAGGCGCAGCGGCGGCACCGCTGGCGTACCGGGCAGCCGGCCGGCCGCGACCGGTACGCCAGCGTCGGCCGCGAGCCTTGCCTGCACCGACGTCGCCGGGCCGAGCCCGGTGCCGGCACCGAACTCCTCGACGCCTCGCGTCAGTCGCCAGCCGAGCCCGCCGGCGAGCAGCAGGAGCACCGCGCCGAGTGCGATGGCCGAACCCGCGCGACCTGGCCGGAGCCGGCGGGCCCGATGGGGCGCGCCGGCGTCCGTCCGGGTTGTCACCGTGGCGATGCCGGGCGGAACCGGCGAGTGGCGGCCACGACGCCACCGAGCAGCACCAGGGCGCCGGCGCCGGCCATCGCGTACCACCACGCGGGCAGGCTCTGGTCGGCGAGACCGGCGGATCCGGCCGGCACGCCCCCGGGCGCGCTGTGCAACCCGGTCAGCACCTGTGTGATGATCGCGAGGGTCCGGTCCTGCGCGGAGCCGATCGCGTACACGATCGTCGCGGTGCCCTCGGCGAGGTTGAGGTCCGCCGGGCCGATCACGACCGTGTCGGTGCCCGCCAGGACCACATCGGCGCTCACCGTGCCGGCAGCGATGTCGGCCTTGACCTCGTTGGGGTTGGTGAGCCCCCGGAACACCGGCTGACCGCCCGCGCGGACGTCGACCGCCGGCGCCGCGGCGGTGTGCCGCACGATGAGGCGTGCCTTGCCGGCCGCGACCACGCTCGTGTCGTTGACGAACGGGGTGAGCGACGGGCTGCCGCCGACGCTCAGGTGCGCGACGAGGCTGAGGTTCTGGTCTGCTGGCACCATGGCGTCGTTGACCTCGAGCAGCGGGCTGGAGATCGGATCACCCGGCCTGGTCAGTACGATGTCGTACGAGCCGGCCGCGAGGCTCAGCGGGCCCGCCACGGTCGCCGGCTGGAAGTCCGAGAGCACCTTGTCGCCGTTGACGTAGACGTCCACGGCTTGACCGGGAATCCCGTGCACCACGAACACCTGGGATGTCTGGGCGGCCAACGCCGGCGTGGCCGGTCCGAGCACGGTTGCGGCAGCGGCTACGGCCCCCGCGACCGCACCCACCAGTTTGCAATACATGGATTCTCCTGAGTGTGAGTCGTTCCTGTGACACCAACTCGCAAACGGGCGCGATAGAACGGGGGCGCGCCGAAAGTGGCGAGGAATGCCGCACGAGAACGACACGGCGGAGCGGTACGAGGGGCATCGGCTCAACCGTGTCGGCTTATCCGGCGTTTCGTTCACCACGATATTGCGCAGTTAGTCTTCCGCACAGCCTAACCAAACCGTGTGCGGCATTCGACCAAATTGCAGAATATGTGCGGCCCACCTGAGGGTAATTGTCCGAGCTTTTCGTCGGTCACCATTGCCGCGGCGATGCGGTGCCGTGCCGGGACAGCCGCTCGGCCGTCCGTGCGATGTTGTCGGCCATCCCGCCGAAGATGATCGCGTGGGAAGGCACGAGGGACTTCCAGTAGAGGTGGCCGGCGAGGCCCTTGGGTAGGAAGATCGCCCGCTGCTCGTACCGGCTGCCGGCGCCGTCCGGCACGACGCGCATCTCCAGCCACGCCCGGCCGGGTAGCCGCATCTCGGCGCGCAGCCGCAGCAGCCGGCCGGGTTCGATCTCCTCGACCCGCCAGAAGTCCAGTGCCTCGCCGACCCGGAGCCGGTGCGGGTCCCGCCGGCCGCGGCGCAAGCCCACGCCGCCGAAGAGCCGGTCCAGCCAACCGCGGGCGGACCAGGCGAGCGGGAAGGAGTACCAGCCGGTCTCACCGCCGATGCCCTCGACGACGGACCACAGCACGTCGGCCGGCGCGTCGACGTCGCGCCGGCGGACGTCGTGGTAGCTGGTACCGCCGGACCAGGCCGGGTCGGACGGCATCGGCTCGGCCGGCGAGTCGGTCCACGCGGCGGTCGACCAGCGGGTCTCCACGTCCGCTTCGCCCACCTTGGCCAGCGCCAGGCGTACCGCGGCGTCGAAGCCGAGCAGCCCGGTCGGCGGGTCCGGCACGTAGCGCGCGATGTCGTGCTCCCGCGCGACCGCCTCCTGGATCAGGCTCTCCACCAGCGGGCGGGCGATGCCACCCGGTACCGGTGTGACCAACCCGACCCACAGGGCCGACAGCCGCGGCGTCAGCGGCCGCACGGGCACGATCAGCCGGCGCGGCAGCCGCGCGATCCGCGCGTACCGGCGCATCATCTCCTCGTACGTCAGCACGTCCGGACCGCCGATGTCGAACGCGCGGTGGACCTCGTCGGGCACCGCGGCCCACTCCACGAGGTAGCGCAACACGTCCCGGATGGCGATCGGCTGGATCCGGTTGCGGACCCAGCGCGGGGTCACCATCATCGGCAGGCGCTCGGTCAGGTACCGCAGCATCTCGAACGACGCCGAGCCCGACCCGATGATGACCGCGGCGCGCAGGACCACCGTGGGAACGCCCGCGTCGGAGAGGATCCGGCCGACCTCGGCCCGCGAGCGCAGGTGCGGCGACGCGCTCGCCGCCTCCGGCACCGGTCCGCCCAGGTAGACCACGCGCCGCGCGCCCGCCGCGCGGGCCGCGGCCGCGAAGTTGACCGCCGCCCGCCGGTCGGAGTCTTCGAACGACGGCGAGCCGAGCGAGTGTACGAAGTAGTACGCCACGTCGACCCCGTCGAGCGCGGCCCGCAGCGCAGCCGGTTCGAGCAGGTCGGCCTCCGCGATCCCGGTCCGGCCGGCCCACGGCACGTCGCGCAGCCGGGCCCGTGAGCGGGTCAGGCAGCGCACCTCGTGCCCGGCCGCCAGCAGGCGCGGCACCAACCGCCCGCCGACGTACCCGGTGGCGCCGGTGACCAGGCACAGCCCCATGAGTCGAGCGTACGGTCAGTCAGGCCGCCGTTTTGGCGATATACCGCAGCGCCAGCCGGTAACCGTCGACGCCGAGCCCGCAGATCACCCCGGTGGCGACGGCGGAGACGACCGAATGGCGCCGGAACTCCTCCCGGGCGTGGATGTTCGAGATGTGCACCTCGACCAGCGGGCCGGCCAGGATCGTGCACGCGTCGCGCAGCGCGTACGAGTAGTGCGACCACGCGCCGGGATTGAGCACCACGGCGGCCCGCTCGTCCGCCGCGGCATGCAGCCAGCCGAGCATCTCCGACTCCGCGTCGGTCTGCCGGACCTCGATGTCCAGCCCCAGCTCCTTGCCGGCCACGTGGCAAAGCTCGACCAGGTCGGCGTAGGTCGTGGCGCCGTAGATGTCCACCTGGCGCCTGCCCAGCCGGCCCAGGTTGGGTCCATTGAGGACGTACACCTTCACAGGGCAACCTCCCGATAGGCTTCCAGCAACAGCGAATCCGGTGGCGCGTCCAGTGTGGACGGCTGGGCGAGCCCGTCGAGGACCACGAAGCGCAGCGTCGCGCCCCGGGCTTTCTTGTCCACCCGCATCGCGGCGAGCAGGGCGTCCCAGTCACCGGCGTACGAGACGGGCAGGCCCAGCGCGGACAGGACGGCGCGGTGCCGCTCGGCGGTCGGGGCGTCGAGCCGGCCGGCCCGGCGGGCCAGCGCCGCCGCGAAGACGAGGCCGACCGAGACCGCGTGGCCGTGCCGCCAGCCGTACCCCTCGTTCCGTTCGATCGCGTGGGCCAGCGTGTGGCCGTAGTTGAGGATCTCCCGCGGCCCGGACTCGCGGAGGTCGGCGGTGACGACGCGCGCCTTGACCCGTACCGACCGCTCGACGAGCTCGCGGAGGACGGCGCTGGACGGGTCGGCGGCCGCGGGCGGCTCCTTCTCGATCAGGTCCAGGATGGACGGATCGGCGATGAAGCCGCACTTGACCACCTCGGCGAGCCCGGCGACGAGGTCGACCCGTGGCAGCGTGTCCAGCGTGGACAGATCACAGAGGACACCGGCCGGCAGGTGGAACGCGCCGACCAGGTTCTTGCCGGCGGCGGTGTTCAGCCCGGTCTTGCCGCCGATGGCCGCGTCGACCATGCCGAGCAACGAGGTCGGCACGTGCACGACCGGCACGCCACGCAGCCAGCAGGCCGCGACGAACCCGGCCAGGTCGGTGACCGCGCCGCCGCCGATCGCCACGACCGCGTCGGTACGCGTGAAGCCCCCGGCGCCGAGCGCGTCCCAGCACCGGGCGGCCACCTCGATGGTCTTCGCGGCCTCCGCGTCGGGCACGGCGACGGTCAGCGCGCGCGTGCCGAGCGCGCCGGCGACCCGGCCGGCCAGCCCGGCCAGCGGCGGCGCGTGCAGCACGGCCACCCGGGCGCTGCCGGCGACCAGCGGCGGCAGCTCGTCGAGCAGGTCCCGGCCGACCAGCACGTCGTACGAGCCGACCGGGATCCGGGTCTGGTCACTGGGCACCCGGCGAATCTAGCGCGAGGATGTCGCCCGCATCGAGGTGACCCCGGCCGGGTGGTCGGCACCGACCGGGCACCGGCGCGGGCAGGCCCGGGCCCGGCTCACCGCGGAGCAGGCCCGGCACCACCAACGATCAGGAGCACGTCCGCGGCAACGTCCTCCGGAGGCCGCCCGTCGGTGACGACCGTGTACGTCGCCACCTCCTCGTAGAGCGGCCGCCGCGCCTCCAGCAGGGCGCGCAACGTGGCCCGCGGGTTGACCGTCAACAGTGGACGGCCCTGACCGAGGCCGACCCGCTTGACCGCGTCCGCGACCTCCACGCTGAGGTACACGACGGTGTGGCCGCGCAGCGCGGCCCGGGTCCCGGGGGCCAGAACCGCGCCGCCGCCGAGCGCCAGCACGCCGTCCCATGTGGACAGTGCCGTCGCCACGGCGGCGCTTTCCAGGGTACGGAACGCGGGTTCGCCGTCGTCGATGAAGATCTCCGGGATGGGCTTGCCGGCGGTCGCCTCGATGTCCGCGTCGGTGTCCCGGAACCTCACGCCCAGCGCGTCGGCGACGAGCTGCCCGACGGTCGTCTTGCCGGCTCCCGGCGCGCCGACGAACACGACGCGTGGCCTGGTCACCGGATCACCAGGTGGTCGAGGTAGCCGGCCAGGTTACGGCGCAGCTCGGGCAGCGAGTCGCCGCCGAACTTCTCCACCGCCGCGTCGGCGAGCACGAGCGCCACCATCGCCTCCGCGACCACCGCCGCGGCCGGTACCGCGCAGACGTCCGACCGCTGGTTGATCGCGGTGGCCGGCTCGCCGGTGGCCACATCCACAGTCGACAGTGCGCGGTTGAGCGAGGAGATCGGCTTCATCGCGGCCCGGACGCGGACCGGCTCGCCGGTCGTCATCCCGCCCTCCAGACCACCGGCCCGGTCGGTCACCCGGCGGACCCCCTGGGGCGTCGGCACGATCTCGTCGTGCGCCAGCGACCCGCGCGAGCGGGCCTGGGTGAACGCGTCCCCGATCTCGACCCCCTTGATGGCCTGGATCGAGCAGAGCGCCGCGGCCAGCCGGGCGTCCAGCCTGCGGTCCCACTGGGTGTGCGTACCGAGGCCGGGCGGCACGCCGTAGGCGAGCACCTCGACCACCCCGCCGAGCGTGTCCGCGTCCCGCTTCGCCGCGTCCACCTCGGCCACCATCCGGGCGCTCGCCTCCGGATCGAGGCAGCGCAGCGGGTCCGCGTCGATCCGCTCGGCGTCGGCGGGCACCGGTTGGGTACCGGGCTTGACCGCCACCGTTCCCAGCTCGACCACGTGCGAGACGACCTCGACCCCGAGGCCCTGGCGCAGCAGCGCCTTGGCAACCGTGCCGACCGCCACCCGGGCGGCGGTCTCGCGGGCGCTGGCGCGTTCGAGGATCGGGCGGGCGTCGGTGTGGCCGTACTTCTGCATGCCGGCCAGGTCGGCGTGGCCCGGCCGGGGGCGGGTCAGCGGCTCGTTGCGGGCCAGCCGGGCCAGCTCGGCCGGGTCGACCGGGTCGGCCGCCATCACCCGGTCCCACTTGGGCCACTCGGAGTTACCGACCCGGATCGCGACCGGGCTGCCGAGCGTACGGCCGTGCCGGACCCCGCCGACGATCTCGACCTCGTCCTGCTCGAAGCTCATCCGGGCACCGCGGCCGTAGCCGAGCCGGCGGCGGGCCAGTTCACCCGACAGGGCTCCGCTCGTCAGCTCCACACCGGCGGGCACGCCCTCCAGGATCGCGACGAGCGCCGGCCCGTGCGACTCTCCCGCGGTCAACCAGCGCAGCACGCAGGCCAGTCTCCCACAGCGGGGTCAGGCATCCGCGGCGGCGGCCCGCATCGCGTCCACGGGCGGATCGACGCCGGTGAACAGGGCGAACTGGCGGACCGCCTGGGCGACCAGCAGGTCCAGCCCGGAGGCGACCCGGCAGCCGGCGCGCAGCGCGGATGCCGCCAGCGGGGTGGGCCACGGGTCGTAGACCACGTCCAGCAGGACGGTGCCGGGACGCCAGTCCAGCGCACCCGCCGCGCCTTTCGGCACCGTGGAGATGACCACGTCCGCCCGGACCGCGCCGGCGACGTCCGCCCAGTCCACATAGGACACATCGATGCCGAACGCGGCGCCGACCGGGCGCAGCGCCGCGACCGCGTCCCTCCGGCGGGCGACCACGCACACCGCGCCGGCACCGAGGTCGCCGGCAGCGGCGAGGGCGGCGCGGGCGGTACCGCCGGCACCGAGGATCGCCACCGATCGCGCCCGAGCGCCGCGGAGCACGTCCGCGATGCCGCCGGCGTCGGTGTTCTCCGCGAGCCACGAGCCGTCCTCCTGGCGTACCAGCGTGTTGGCGGCGCCGAGCGTGGCGGCGAGCGGCGAGACGGCCCGGGCCACCGCGATCGCCGCCTCCTTCAGCGGCATGGTGAGCGAGAGCCCGGCCCACTCCGGGCCGAGGCCGTGCACCAGGTCGGGCAGCTCGGCCTCGGCGCACTCGATCGCGGTGTACGACCACCCGGTCAACCCCGCGGCCGCGTACCCGGCGTTGTGGATCGCCGGCGACCGGGAGTGGGCGATGGGCTTGCCCAGGACGGCGGCGCGGTTCGGCGTCATCACTTGAGCGTCAGCGGTTGAGCTCAGCAGTCCAGCGGTACGCCGTTGGCGCACGCCTTGCGGATGTTGGCCTGGTGCTCCGCGTCGGTCACCGCGAACGCCGAGTTCCCCTTGGTGTCGATCGCCACGAAGTAGAGCCACTTGCCCGGCGGTGGCGCCATCGAGCCCTGCAGCGCGGCCTTGCCGGGGTTGTTGATCGGCGTGGGCGGCAGGCCGCGCTTGTTGCGCGCGTACGGGTTCTTCGGGTCGTCCAGCTCCGCCTGGGTCATCTGCCCGGACGTCTTCGTGGGCTTGCCGTTGAGCTCGAACCAGTAGTTCACCGTCACGTCGAAGCCGAGACAGTTGCACGGGAAGCTGTCGCTGTAGACCCGGTTGTACGCGACCCGGGCCACCTTGCCGAGGTCACCCGGCACGCCGGCCTCGGCCTGGGCCAGCGAGGCCACGATCAGCGCCTCGTACGGCGCGATCCCGCCCCGCTCCCGCTCTACCGTCTCGACGAACTTGAGCTCGGTGGCGACCGCGATGAACTGCGCCACCATCTGCTTGAGGATCGCCTCCGCGGTCAGGCCCGGGCCCAGCTCGTACGAGGCCGGGAAGAGGAAGCCCTCGATCGACTTGGTGACCGGCTTGCCGTCGTGGCGGGTGAACCAGAACTCGGGCACGCCCAGCTTGATCGGGTCCTTGGCGGCGGCGACGAACTGCTCGTACTTGATGCCGGTCGCCTTCGCCAGCTCCTTGTACGTCTGGATCGCGGTCCGGCCCTCCGGGATGGTGAACCGGTTGACGATCTTGTTCTTGGTGTCGAGCAGCATGGCGAGCGCGTCGGACGCGCGCATCTGCTTGCGGACCTTGTACGTCCCGGCCTGGATGTTCTGGCTGCGCGGGTTCGCGTCGGCCGCTTCGATGAAGGCCCGGGCGCTCTTGACCACACCGGCGTCGAACAGGGTGTTCGCGATCTGGGTGAGCGTCTCACCCTGCTCGATCACGATCGTCACCTCGCCGGTACCGGCGGTGGTGTAGTCCGGGGTGGTGAAGAAACCCTGGATCCGGTCGAAGCCGTACCAGACGCCGCCGGCCAGACCGCCGAGCAGCAGCAGCACGATGAACAGCGCGAGCAGACTGCGCCCGCGGCGCTTCTTCTTGCGGTTCTTGCGCTTGCGCTGTGCGCTACGGCGATGACGATGTCGACCGCGGTCGTCGTGCTCCTCGAACGCCAGGTCAAGCTCGTCAATCATCACATCCGCCTCCGCTGCATATTCAGCCAGCTCTGCAGGATCTCCACGGCGGCTGCCTGGTCGACCACCGCGCGTTGGCGCCGCCCCCGCACGCCCCGCTCGGAGAGCCTACGCGCTGCCGCGGCGGTCGACATCCGCTCGTCGGACAACCGGACCGGTACCGGTGCAATGATCTGTCCTAGTTGGTCGGCGTATGTTCGCGCACCGGCCGCGGCCAGGCCTTCCGTGCCGGCCAAGGTCACCGGCAGGCCCACGACCACCTCGACCACGCCGTGTTCGCGGACGATCCGGGCAAGTTCGGACATGTCATTCTTGTCCCGCGCGAGCGTCACCAGCGGGGTCGCCAGGATCCCGTCCGGATCACTGATCGCGACACCGACGCGTACCGCACCGACGTCCACGCCGATGCGTATACCCCGCTGCGTCGCGTCCACGCCCGGGTCAGACCTCGCCGACCGCCCGCTCCACCGCGGCGAGCAGAGCAGGTGCCTCCCCGGCCGGTACGCCGCCGCCCTGGGCCAGGTCGGCGTTGCCGCCACCCCGGCCGGACAGGGCGCCCTTGACCAGCGCCGCGGCGTCCAGCCCGCGCTCCTTGGCCGCCGCGTTGACGGCGACCACGAGTGAGGCCTTGCCGCCCGCCCGGGCCGCCACCGCGACCACCGCCGGCCGCCCCGCCGGGATCTTGCCCCGGATGTCCTGCGCGAGGGTACGCACGTCGTTGCCGCTCGCGCCCTCCGGCGCCTCGGTCGCCACGACCGCCACGCCGCGCACCTCCCTGGCCCCCTCGGCCAGCCCGGCCGCACCCGCGAGCACAAGCTGCGCCCGCAGCTTCTCCAGCTCCCGCTCGGCGTCCCGCAGCTGGGCGACGGTCTGCTCGACCCGGTCGGCCACCTGCTCGTTCGGCACCCGGTACAGCTCGGCGAGCCGGGAGACGAGCAGGTGCTCGCGGGCCAGGAAGCCGAACGCGTCCATGCCGACGAGCGCCTCGACCCGGCGGATCCCGGAGCCGATCGACGACTCGTGCAGGATCTTGACCAGCCCAAGCTGGCCCGAGCGGGCCGCGTGGGTACCGCCGCACAGCTCCCGGGCGTACTCGCCGACCTCGACGACCCGGACCTCGTCGCCGTACTTCTCGCCGAACAGCGCGACCGCGCCGAGCTTGCGGGCCTCGGCGAGCGAGGTGACGAACGCGTGCACCTCGAGGTCGCTCATCAGCACCTCGTTGACCTGCTGCTCGACGTCGCGCAGCACCTCCGGTGGGACGGCGCCCGGGGTGTTGAAGTCGAACCGCAGCCGGCCGGGCGCGTTCAGCGAACCGGCCTGGGTCGCGGACTCGCCGAGCACGTTGCGCATGGTCTGGTGCACCAGGTGGGTCGCGGTGTGCGCCCGGGAGACCGCCTTTCGGCGATAGATGTCGATCTCCGCGTACCCGGACTCGTCCGGCCGTACGTCGCCGCGGATGACCCGTCCCCTGTGGACGATCAGCCCGGGCAGCGGCTGCTGCACGTCGTGGACCTGCACCTGGCCAGTGGTGTTTCCAGAGCCGACCGTGATGATGCCGTGGTCGGGCTGCTGGCCGCCGCCCTCGGCGTAGAACGGGGTGCGGTCCAGCACCAGCTCGACAACGTCGCCCTCGCCCGCCGCCCGCAGCGGCTCGCCGGTCGCGTCGAGCAGCGCGCGCACCCGGGACTCGCGGGCCACCTCGACGTACCCGGTGAAGTCCACCGGGCCGCCCTGGTCCAGGACCGCGCGGTACGACGAGAGGTCCGCGTGGCCGGTCTTGCGCGCCTGCGCGTCCGCCTTGGCCCGGGCCCGCTGCTCGGCCATCAGCCGGCGGAAGCCCTCCTCGTCGACGGTCAGGCCCTGCTCACCGGCGATCTCCAGGGTCAGGTCGATCGGGAAGCCGTACGTGTCGTGCAGCAGGAACGCCTTGTCGCCGCTGAGCGCGCTCGTCCCGGCTCTCCTGGTCTCCGCCACCGCGGTGTCGAGGATCGTCGTGCCCTGCTTGAGCGTGGTGAGGAACGCCTCCTCCTCGCCGTACGCGTACTGCGAGATCCGGTCGAACTCCTCGACCACCTCCGGGTACGACGGTGCCATGCAGTCCCGCGCGACCGGCAGCAGGTGCGGCAGAGCCGGTCCCCCGGTCCAGCCGAGCAGCCGCATCGCCCGGATGGCCCGGCGCATGATGCGGCGCAGCACGTAGCCGCGGCCCTCGTTGGACGGGGTCACCCCGTCGGCGATGAGCATCAGCGCGGTACGCACGTGGTCGGCGATGACCCGCAGCCGGACGTCGTCCGGATGTGACTCGGCGGCCGCGTGGCCGGAGCGGGCGCCGTAGGCCTTGCCGGTCAGCTCCGCCGCCCGGCTCAGGATCGGCTTGACCTCGTCGATCTCGTAGAGGTTGTCGACGCCCTGCAGGATCGAGGCGATGCGCTCCAGACCCATGCCGGTGTCGATGTTCTTCGCCGGCAGTTCGCCGACGATCGGGTAGTTCTCCTTGTCGGTACCGGCGCCGCGGGCGTACTGCATGAAGACGAGGTTCCAGAACTCCAGGTACCGGTCCTCGTCGACGTCCGGGCCGCCCTCCGGGCCGTAGTCCGGCCCCCGGTCGAGGTAGAGCTCGGAACACGGGCCGCACGGGCCGGGGATGCCCATCGACCAGAAGTTGTCCTTCTTGCCCCGGCGCACGATCCGGTCCAGCGGCAGGCCGACCTGCTTGTGCCAGATCTCGATGGCCTCGTCGTCGTCGAGGTACACGGTCGCCCAGATCTTCTCCGGGTCCAGCCCGAACCCGCCCGCGGCGACCGGCTTCGTGCTCAGCTCCCAGGCGAACGCAATCGCGCCCTCCTTGAAGTAGTCGCCGAAGGAGAAGTTGCCGTTCATCTGGAAGAACGTGCCGTGCCGGCTGGTCTTGCCGACCTCGTCGATGTCGGGTGTGCGCAGGCACTTCTGCACGGAGACCGCACGACGGTACGGCGGCGTGCGCTGGCCGAGGAAGAACGGCACGAACTGCACCATGCCCGCGTTGACGAACAGCAGGTTCGGGTCGTCGATCGCGGGCAGCGGCGCGCTCGGCACCACGGTATGCCCGTTCTCCTCGAAGTACGCCAGGAACCGTCGCTTGATCTCCGCCGTGCGCATCAGTACCGCGTGCCTTCCTCGATGTCCTCGTCCTCGATCACGACACCCTCGGCGAACGCCGCGTGGATCTGCGCCTCGCGCTCGGCCATGCCGTCGCGTACATCGTCGACGAAGCTACGCACCGAGTCGAGCACGTTCCCCGCCGACTCGCCCACCCCGGCCGCGATGCCGCGCGGCGTCAACGCCTGCGCCCGCTTCGTCACCGCCCGGAACACGAGCGCGCCCACGGCGAGCCCGACGCCGAGCCAGAACAGCCTTCTCATGATGAGCCGCCTTTCGTTCGCAACTGCGGGGCTCGATGGCGCTCGCTCCTCGTGCTCACCTGCTGTTGCGCCTCGCCTTCCGCTGTTCCTTCAGGGTCGCCCGCACCTGCTTGTCCTCGTCCGCCGCCCGCCGGGCCGCGGCCGCCTTGCGTACGCCGTAGCTGAACGCGGCGACCTTCACCAGCGGGTTGGCGGCGGCCGCGCTGACCACCGTGGACAGGTTGGCGACGTTCGCGGTCACCTGCTGCGCGTGCCCGGTGATCGTGTCGAGCCGGGCCAGCTGCACGTTCACCTCGTCGAGCGAGGTGTGTACCTGGCCGAGTGCGGTGTTCACGTTCCCGATCGTGGTGTTGACGTTACTCAGCAGCGGGCCGGTCCGGTCGTTCAGGTCGTTGATGGCCCGCGTGGCCGCGTCCACCGTGTGCCGCAGCTTCAGGATCGGTATGGCCAGGACGAGCACGAGCACGACGAACCCGATCGCCGCGATCAGTGCCGCGATCTCTCCTACGGACACGCCTGTCCCCCTTCACGAGGTCACTTTCGCGAGCTAACGAGCGAAAGCTGGCAGCTTTGCCTGCCGGCCCCCTTTACCCACACCGGGCACCGTCCATCCTGGCACTGTCCACTTGAGTCGGCGCGCAGACCCTCCCGACCGGGTGGTTACCCGGGCGTACCGGTCGGGGTCGGTGCCAGCGAGGGGTCGTACGTCGGCACGTCCGGGTTCTCCGGCGGGGGTGGCGGCGGGCCGCCCCGACCGCGGTCGTCCGCGATCGCGTTGCGCACCTTGATGCTGACCAGCGCGCCGGTGCAATCGTCGGCGGCCGGGGTGGGGGTCACCGGTCCGGCCGCGCCCGACGGCTGCCCGGTCGGGCCGATCGTCGGGCGGTTCCGTAGCGGATCGAATGCGCAGTTGGGGTCGCGTACCCACAGGTCCAACGTGTACTCGTCGCGCCGCCAGCAGGAGTACGTGCCCGGGACCGGGTTCTCCGGGCACCGCTCGACCTGCCAGCGGTTCCAGCCGGCCGCGCTGAGCACCTGCTCGTAGACCCGGGCGGTCTCGTCCGGGCCGCGCTCCGAGGTCAGGGTCCGCTCGCGGAACCGGCACTCCCGGATGCACCAGCGGCTGCCGAACTCGACGTCGGTCGGCGCTCCGGCGGCCCAGTCCGGCAGGTCCAGGGCGTTCAGCGAGTTGATCGCCGGGTCCCGGGTGGCCGCCTGCACGAGCAGGAAGGTGGGGTACGCGGCGAGCACGAGCAGCACCACGCCGATCACCGTCAACCGGCGCCACCGCTCCACCTCGCGCAGCTGCTTGCGCAGCTCGGACCGGGCGCCCTTGAGCCCGGCCGCGTACCGGCGGGACGCTGGCCCCACCGGAGGTCCGGCGGTCTCCGGCACGCCGCGTCGAACCGGGCCGGTGGCGTCCCGGATCCGGGCCTGCTCGCCGGTTGGCGTGAGGTCGATCCAGCCGCCGGCTGGTGGTCCTGCCGGGGGCGGTCCTGGTGGTCTGGCCGGGGGTGGTCCGGCGTGGGGTGGCCCCGGTGGCCCGCCGGGTGGTGGCCCGCCGGGTCGTGGCCCGGCCGGGGGTGGCCCGGCCGGGGGTGGCCCGGCCGGGGGTGGCCCGGCCGGCGGCCGCGTGGCGGGTGGCCCGGGTGTGGCGGCGGGCCGGACCGGTGGACCGACCGGCGCGCCGGGACCCGGGATCGGTCCGGCAGGCACGACCGGCGGTCCGGCCGGCCGCCGTGGAGCATCGATCGGCCGCCCCGGAGGCGGCCCGCCCGGCCGGGCGCCACTGGCCGGCGAGCCGGGTGGGACCGCCGGCGAGCGCGGAGCGACCGGTGGCGCACCGCGCGGCGGCGGCACCGGCCCGCGACCGGGCCGGGTCTCCACCGGCGGGGGCGGCGGGCCGGCGGCCCTCGCCGGGCCACCCCGGGGTGGTACCGGGCCGGCGCCGGGCCGGGTGTCCGGGGGCGGCACCGGACCGACCCCGGGCGAGACGGGCAGGGTCGGGGCATTGCCGGTCTGCGGGACAACCGGCGGTGGACCGGTCCGGCGGCCACGCAGCGAGGCGAACCGGCCGCCGGGCGCGCCCGACACCGGTCCGGCCGGCGGCGGGGACACCCCAGCTCCCGAGGTTGGTCCGGGCGGCAGCGGCGCTGTACGCGGCGGGCCACCGGCACGTGGTGGGCCGGCGGGGGATCCTGGTGGGCCGGGCGGGCCGGGCGGGGGCGGCGGGCCTGGCGGGGCCGGCGGGCCTGCGTGCCGGCCGCCGCCCGCGTCCGTGTGCCGCCCGGTGACCTCCGGGCCGGGCACGCCGTGCCGGCCGGGCGGTTCGCTGCCGTGCCGGCCGGGCGGTTCACTGCCGTGCCGGCCGGGCGGTTCACTGCCGTGCCGAGCCGGCTGCTCGCCACCGCCGTGCCGGCTCAGCGGTCCGCGCCGGCCGGGCTCGTCTGCGGACCGGCGCGCGGCGGGGTCGAGGCCGGTATGCCGGCCGGAGGGCTCCGCCGCGCCGCGCCGGCCACCAGGTGGCGGCGGGCCGACGTGCCGCCCGCCCGTCTCGCCGCTGACATGGCGGCCACCGGTGTCACCACCGATGTGCCGGCCGCCCGGCTTCTCGCCGGCGTGCCGGCCGCCGGCAGCGGGCGGCGCCGGCCCCGGGTCGCCGTACCGCGAGGGCTCGGCACCACCCCGGCCCGGCGGCGGCGTCGGGCTTCTGGATGGCGGCGGTGGGGTGCTGTCGCGACCGCGCGCCGGACCACCGTCGAGGGGTGGCGCCAGGTCCCGTCGTGGCGGCGCGGGCTCACGCAACGGACCCGGCTCGCGCCGCGACACCGCGCCCCGTGGTGGCGCGGGCCCGGCATCGCGCGGCGGAACGTCGCGCGGAGGGACGGCCGAACGTGGCGGGACGGCCGAACGTGGCGCAACGTCGCGCGAAGGGACGGCCGAACGCGGCGGGACGGCCGACCGGGTCGGCCCTGGATCGCGAGGCGGCCCGGCATCGCGAGGCGGCCCGGGATCGCGAGGCGGACCGGGATCGCGAGGCGGCCCGGCATCACGAGGCGGCCCGGCATCACGGGACGGCGGCGGCTCGGGCGGTCGCGCACCGCGGGACGATCGACCGGGGACACCCCACCGGCGCCGGGCGGCGCCCTCGTCGCCCGGAGCACCCGCCGGCCCGAGGTCACCACGCTCCTCGCGAGCATCGCGCAACTCGGCGATCCAGCCGAGTTCCTCCTGGCTGGCCTCCTCCTCGCCGCGACCCCATCGCCGTCCGCGGCCGCGCCTGCCCCGCTCGAGGTCGTCGTCCCCGGGCATTACTGAGCCTCCTGGTTCGCTCGCTGCGCGGCGCCTCCAGGCGACGCCTTCCCTCCGCTACGCTCCGGTCCAGGCGCCACCGCGCCACCCCGCTCGCCAACAGCCTCCTGGTTCGCTCGCTGCGCGGCGCCTCCAGGCGACGCCTTCCCTCCGCTACGCTCCGGTCCAGGCGCCACCGCGCCACCCCGCTCGCCAACAGCCTCCTGGTCCGCTCGCTGCGCGGCGCCCCCAGGCGACGCCTTCCCCCCGCTACGCTCGCTCGCCGCCTCGTCGTTGAGTTCGAACTGGCCTCGTACCGCCCGGCGGAGCTTCGGCAGCCGGTCGGCGACGGCCCGCTCGGCGCCGTGCCCGGTGGGCCGGTAGTAGTCCCGCCCCACGAGGTCGTCGGGCGGATACTGCTGGGTGAGCACCCCGCGCAAATCGTCGTGCGGGTAGCGGTAGCCACGCCCGTGCCCGAGGCCGCGCGCCCCGGGGTAGTGCGCGTCGCGCAGGTGTCGCGGTACCGGTCCGCCGTTCCCGGCGCGGACGTCGTCCAGCGCCGCGCCGAGCGCGACCGTGACCGCGTTGGACTTGGGCGCGGTGGCCAGGTGTACGACCGCATGCGCCAGGTTGAGCTGCGCTTCGGGCAACCCGACGTGCTCGACCGCGTGCGCGGCCGCCACCGCGGTCTGCAGCGCGGCCGGATCCGCCATGCCGACATCCTCGCTGGCGAAGATGATCAGCCGCCGGGCGATGAACCGGGCGTCCTCGCCGGCCACCAGCATCCGCGCCAGGTAGTGCAGCCCGGCGTCCACATCGGAGCCTCGCATGCTCTTGATGAACGCGCTCACCACGTCGTAGTGCGCGTCCCCGTCGCGGTCGTAGCGCAGCGCCGCCACGTCGACGGCCTGCTCGGCGGTGCCGAGGTCGACCTCGGTGGTCCCCCGGGCCTCGGCGGAGGCGGCCGCCGCCTCCAGCGCGGTGAGCGCCTTGCGGACGTCGCCCGCGGCCAGCCGTACCAGATGATCTTCGGCATCGGGACGGAGGGTGACCGCGCCGGCCAGGCCGCGCTCGTCGGCGAGCGCGCGCCGCACCAGCCCGCGGACCGCGTCGTCGTCGAGGGGCTGCAGGGTCAGCAGCACACACCGGGACAGCAGCGGCGAGATGACCGAGAAGTACGGGTTCTCGGTGGTCGCCGCGAGCAACGTGACCGTCCGGTCCTCGACCGCGGAGAGCAACGAGTCCTGCTGCGTCTTGCTGAACCGGTGGACCTCGTCGATGAAGAGCACGGTCGGGCGGCCGCCCGCGCGGCGCTCCCGGCGAGCCGAGTCGATCACCGCGCGGACGTCCTTGACGCCGGCGTTGAGCGCGGACAGCGCGACGAAGCGGCGGTCGGTGGCGCGGGCGACGAGGTACGCGATGGTGGTCTTCCCGCTGCCCGGCGGCCCCCAGAGGATGACCGAGACCGGCGCGTCCCCGGTGACCAGCTGGCGCAGCGGCGCACCGGGAGCGAGCAGGTGGTCCTGCCCGACGAGATCGTCGAGCGTGACCGGGCGCATGCGGACGGCGAGCGGGGCGTCGGGTGCGGGCGGGCCCAACGTCGTGCCGGCACCGGGAGCGACCCCGGTGCCGATGTCGAACAGACCCGCCATCTCCACGCCCTGCACCCTACTCGGCGAAGCGGGGCGCCCAGAAACTCGCGGACAAGCCACCGGCCCGGTCCCCGGAGGCCGGGGTGCCGGGCCGGTGGGCGGTACCGTGATGATCAGCCCGGGCCGGGGCGGCGGCCGCGGAAACCGCGACCCCGCCAGCCGGTACCCACGCCCGCGAAGTGCAGCGCGATGCAGAGCAGGCCGGCAATCATGAGCGTGGTGGGGTTCAACGCGTCGTCAGCACCGAGGTTGGTGTTGAGCAGGTCCAGGAGCAGGGCAAACCCGAAGATGATCGCTGCGATGATCGCGAACACCGCATCCTCCTGACGGGGGGTCGTTAGGTCGGCCGGGAAGTACCCAGGGCTGCGGATTTTCAATCGTCCACGGTGGACCGAGCTGCCGTGGCGAGACATGGTGCCAGGCCATCGCGCGCGACGACCGGCTGGCTTCACCGGCCCGCTGCCGCGCGGCCCGGTGTCGATCAGCCGAGCTTCGGCTTCGCGTCCACGCCGGCCTCGGCCCGCTGCTGCGGCGTGATCGGTGTGGGCGCACCGGTCAGCGGGTCGTACCCGCCGCGGGTCTTCGGGAACGCGATGACCTCCCGGATCGAGTCCACCCCGGCCAGCAGCATGCAGATCCGGTCCCAGCCGAACGCGATGCCGCCGTGCGGCGGCGGCCCGTACTTGAACGCCTCCAGCAGGAAGCCGAACTTGTCGTGCGCCTCCTCGGGCGTGATCCCCAACAGCCTGAAGACCCGCTCCTGGACGTCGGCCCGGTGGATACGGACCGAACCGCCCCCGATCTCGTTGCCGTTGCAGACGATGTCGTACGCGTATGCGAGCGCCTCGCCGGGCGACTCCTCGAACCGGTCCAGCCACTCGGCCTTGGGCGAGGTGAACGGGTGGTGCACCGGCCCCCAGCCGGACGGGGTCTCCGGCTGCGGCTCGAACATCGGCGCGTCCACGATCCAGCAGAACGCCCACGCGCTCTCGTCGACCACGCCGGTCCGGCGGGCGACCTCGATCCGGGCCGCGCCGAGCAGTTCCTGCGCCTCCCGGGCCTGCGGGGCGGCCGCGAAGAAGACCGCGTCGCCGGGCTTGGCACCGACCGCGTCGGCGAGGCCGGCCAGGTGCTCGGCGGAGAGGTTCTTCGCCACCGGCCCGCGGGGCTCACCGGTCTCCGCGTCGAGCACCACGTAGGCCAGCCCGCGCGCGCCCCGGGCCTTGGCCCAGTCCTGCCACCCGTCCAGCTCCTTGCGGGTCTGGGCGGCACCGCCGGGCATCACGACGGCGCCGACGTAACCACCCGCGTCGATCGCCGAGGCGAACACCCGGAACCCGGTGCCGGCCAGGTACCCGGTCAGGTCGGTCAGCTCCAGGCCGTACCGCAGGTCGGGCTTGTCCGAGCCGTACCGGGCCATGGCATCGTGCCAGGTCAGCCGCGGGATCGGCCGGCCGATCTCGTGGCCGGCGAGCTCCCGCCACAGCGCCGCCACGACCTCCTCGGCCAGCGCGATCACGTCGTCCTGCGAGACGAACGACATCTCGATGTCGAGCTGGGTGAACTCCGGCTGCCGGTCGGCCCGGAAGTCCTCGTCCCGGTAGCAGCGGGCGATCTGGTAGTACCGCTCCATCCCGGCCACCATCAGCAGCTGCTTGAACAGCTGGGGCGACTGGGGCAGCGCGTACCAGGTGCCGGGCTGCAACCGGACCGGCACCAGGAAGTCCCGCGCGCCCTCGGGCGTCGAGCGGGTCAACGTCGGCGTCTCGACCTCCACGAACCGCTGCGCGCCGAGCACCTCACGGGCGATCCGGTTGGCCTCCGAGCGCAGCCGCAGCCCCCGGGCCGGGCCGCTGCGGCGCAGGTCCAGGTACCGGTACGTGAGCCGGATGTCGTCCCCGGCGTCCACGTGGTCGTCGACCGGCAGCGGCAGCGGCGCCGCCTCGGAGAGGATCTGCAGCTCGGCCGAGATCACCTCGATCTCGCCGGTGGCCAGGTCCGGGTTCTCGTTGCCGGGCGGGCGCCGCTCGACCGTACCCGTGACCGCCACGCAGAACTCGTTGCGCAGCGCGTGCGCCGCCTCCGACCGGAACACCACCTGGGCCACGCCGGACGCGTCGCGCAGGTCCACGAACGTGACGCCGCCGTGGTCCCGGCGCCGGGCCACCCAGCCGGCGAGGGTCACGGTCGTGCCGCCGTCCGTCGCGCGCAGGGCACCGGCGTCATGGGTACGAATCACCTCAGCATTCTGTCAGGGCTCTCCGCGGGAGGTGCCAGGCGGTCACCTGCCCCGCGCCCGTGCCGCCGTCGCCCCGAGCGAATCGTCGGGTCGGACCGTTCGGGTCGCCGGCGGGGTACCGTGCCGGCGACCCGAACCGTCACGCGGTCACACGCCGGTGTTGGTGCGGATCCACGACCGGTGCGCCGGCACGTCGACGTAGATCGCCGGGTTGATCCCGCAGGTGCTGCCGCCGCCGCTGCGGCTGGTGGCGCCGGTCAACAGCCAGCCGGTGCCGTTCGGGGTCAGCGACGGACCGCCGGAGTCGCCGTAGCAGGCGCCGGCACGGCCGCCGACGTTGCCGACGCAGATCTCGGTGGAGGCACGGATCCCACCGCACCGGGAGTCCGAGACGATTGCGGTGTCGAGCTGCTGGAGCGTCACCGGAGCGCCGCCGCAGCCGGGGGTGGGGCAGGTCTGGCCCCAGCCGAGGATCCGGGTGGCCTGGCCCACCGCCGTCGCGGCCGCGATGGTCACCGGGGCCTGGCTCACCGCCGCGCTCGTCTGGACCACCGCGATGTCGCTGCTCGGGTGCCGGATGACCCGCAGCGCGCTGACCAGCGTGCCGCCGAAGGTGCGGTTGGTCGAACCGATCCGCATCCGGAAGCCGGTACCCGAGACGCAGTGCCGGGCCGTGACGACCCAGCGCGACGAGATCAGCGATCCGCCGCAGAAGTGGCTGCCGCTGGTGTTCTGCAGCGACACCATGAAGGAGTACGTCTGGGTGGCGTTGCCGCCGCCCACGATCTGAATGCCGGGGTCGTCCCCGGCGCCAGAGAACTCGTGCGCCTGCGCCGCTACCGGGTTCGCCGCGGCGAGCACGACACCGAGGAGCAGTGCGGATCCCGCCCGCCCCAGCCAGCCGAGCACCGATGAGCTGCCCATACCGGATGTCTCCCTTCTGGACCCGGCGGTTGCCGGTTGCCCTAAGGGAACAACATTCATCGATGTCTTGGGAAGAGGTGAACATCGATCGGTTAGCCGCCTCCCCGAGCGGTCGCTATGGTGTCGCCATGCCGAACGAGGTTCGCGGGGTGGTCGCCCGCGCGAAGGACGAGCCGGTCGAGGTCACCACGATCCACGTACCGGATCCCGGCCCCGGTGAAGCGCTCGTGGCCGTCCAGGCCTGCGGCGTCTGCCACACGGACCTGCACTACCGCGAGGGCGGGATCGGCGACGACTTCCCCTACCTGCTGGGGCACGAGGCGGCCGGCGTGGTCGAGGCGGTCGGGCCCGGCGTCGACATCGTGGCCCCGGGCGACTTCGTCATCCTCAACTGGCGGGCCGTCTGTGGTGCCTGCCGCGCGTGCCGCCGCGGCCGGCCGTGGTACTGCTTCGCGACCCACAACGCGACCCGGAAGATGACCCTGCCGGACGGCACGCCGCTGTCCCCGGCGCTGGGCATCGGGGCCTTCGCCGACAAGACGCTGGTCGCCGCCGGCCAGTGCACCAGGGTGGACCCGGCGGTGCCGGCCACCGTGGCCGGCCTGCTCGGCTGCGGTGTGATGGCCGGACTCGGCGCGGCGATGAACACCGGCGGGGTCTCCCGCGGCGACTCGGTCGCGGTTTTCGGTTGCGGCGGCGTCGGGAACGCGGCGATCGCGGGTGCGGCGCTGGCCGGCGCGACGACGATCGTCGCGGTCGACGTGAACGACACCAAGCTCGCCTGGGCCCGCGAGTTCGGGGCCACCCACACGGTCAACTCGGCGCGGACCGACCCGGTCGAGGAGATCCGCGCACTGACCGGCGGGCACGGCGTGGACGTCGCGATCGAGGCGGTCGGCCTCCCGGAGACCTACCGGCAGGCGTTCTACGCCCGGGACCTGGCCGGAACGGTGGTGCTCGTCGGGGTACCGAGGCCCGAGATGCGCATCGAGCTGCCGTTCCTCGACGTGTTCGGCCGGGGCGGAGCGCTCAAGTCGTCGTGGTACGGCGACTGCCTGCCGGACCGGGACTTCCCGATGCTCGTCGCGCTGCACCGGCAGGGCCGGCTGCCGCTGGACCGGTTCGTCTCCGAGACGATCGGGATCGACCAGGTGGAGGCGGCCTTCGACCGGATGCACCGCGGCGAGGTGCTGCGCAGCGTGGTCGTGCTCTGACCGCCTACGGGACCGGCGCGGTGATCCTGATGTTGGCGAACGTGACCTTGTACGGCGCGGTCGCCGGCACGGTCTGGAAGATGCCGAGGATCAGCTTGCCCTGCGCGAACGTGGCGTCGGTCCAGCGGAACACCTCACGACCCCGGCGGGTGAAGACGTAGGTGCTGCCCCGGGCCGAGATGCCGACCCGGGTCGCGCTGTCCGCCGGCAGCGCCACGCCCAGCGGCACGGTGCGCAGCACGGTGACCGTGCTCGAGGTCGGCGTGCCGTGGGTGACCAGCTCGTAGCGGTCCCGGCAGATCCGCAGCGCGTACCCCTTCAGGTCCTGGAACCGGAACCAGATCCCGGCACAGCTGCCGGCCCGGACCGTCACGTCGACGTCCGCGTCGAAGTCGGTCAACGTCGTGTCCACGCCACGGCAGCGGTACGAGCCAGCGGTCTGCCGGGTCACCTGCAGCCCGCCCTCCAGCAGGCAGGTCGCCTGCTGGGCGTCGTCGGTGATGTTCTTCCACAGGGCGCCGGGCGCGGCGAGCGTGTCCTCCACGACGGTCTGGAACCCCGGTGGGGCCGACGGCCGGACCGACGGGGGCGCGGTTGGAGTCGGCGACGGCGCGGCGGACGGCGATGCGGTGGGGGTGGGCGACGGCGCGGCCGAGGTCGGTGGCGGGACGGCGGACGGCGACGGGCTACCCGGCGGCTGTTGGCCGGAGGCGAGGATGCCCGGCAGCGCGATCAGGCCGGAGACCAGGCCGAGGACGATCGCGGTCAGCACCACCACGGAGATGGTCGCGGCGATCGCGGCGATCCGCCCCCACCGTCCGGGAGTGACCGGCGGCAGAACCGGCGCCGTGGGCAGGGACGCCCGCGCCGGGACGGCCCCGGCCCCGGCCGCGGGACGGTGCCCCACGGCCGCCATCAGCTCCGGCTGCTGGGCCAGCTCCGCGGCGAGCCCGGGCGCCGGCGCCGGCCCGGTCGAGAGCAGCCGGTCCAGCAGCTCGCGAGCGGTCGGCCGGCGGGCCGGGTCCTTGTCCAGGGCCTGCTCGACGAGCGAGCGCAGCGACCCGGTCAGCCCGTACAGGTCCGGCGCCTCGTTGAGGATCTGCATGGCCACCACCGGCGGCGTCTCGCCGCGGAACGGGGTACGCCCGGTGCCCGCGAACGCGACCACGGCGGCCCAGGAGAAGACGTCGGCGGCCGGCGTGATGCTCTTGTCACCGTCCGGCCCGAAGCGCTCCGGTGCCATGTACGCGACCGTGCCGATCATCTGGCCGGTCTGGGTCTGGCCGGCCACGGTCGCGGTCGTCCCGCGAGCGATGCCGAAGTCGATCACCTTCGGGCTGCCCGGCGCGAGCAGCACGTTACCCGGCTTGAGGTCCCGGTGGATCACGCCCGCGCCGTGGATCGCGGTGAGTGCGGCGGCCACGCCGACCGCGAGGCCGTGCAGGTTCGCCGCGGTGAGCGGCCCGCGCTCGGCCACGACGCTCGCCAGGCTGGGCCCGTCCACGTACTCCACGACCAGGTACGGCGGCTCGTGGTCCGGGTCGGCCTCGATGACCTCGGCCGTGCAGAACGGCGGGACCTGCTGGGCGCGCGCCACCTCGCTGCGGAACCGGCGGCGGAACTCGGTGTCGTCGGCGAGGTCGGGGCGGATCACCTTGACCGCGACGAGCCGCGAGTCGGGCGAGGCCTGGCCGAGGAAGACCGTGCCCATGCCGCCCTCACCCAGCCGGCCGAGCAGACGGTACCGCCCGAGCTGGCGCGGATCGCCCGCCCGCAGCGGCCGCGCCGTAGCCGCTGACTCACCGCCCATGCTGTCCCACCCCAGGTCGCCAGAGCCTGGCAGCCACTATGACACGGTCGCGCTAGCGCCGTCGCCCGGCCGGTGGGGGCCAGCCGTACACCCGGGCGACCTGCGCCGCGGTCAGGCCCGGCAGGTGGGCCAGGAGCCGGCCGGTGGCGTACTCCCGGTCGAGTCCGCCGCCCACGTCGAACAGCCGACAGGTCAGGTCCACGACGCCCGCGGGCCAGCCGGACCGCAGCTCGCGGACGCCCGCCGAGGTCACCAGCAGGCAGCGCTGCAGGGCCGCCATCGCCCGGTCGTACCGGCCGCGGTGGCCGACGATCTCCCGCAGCGCGGCGGTGGTCAGAGCCCCGCCGAGCAGCGCCTCGGCGATCCGGTGCGCGTCGTCGGGCAGGTCGAAGGCCAGGTGGTCGTCGGGTTCGCCGGCGCCGGCGTAGAGCGCGTCGAGCAGCCGCGGCGCGAGCAGCGAGGCCCGCTGGTAGAGGTACCTGCCGTACCAGGCGAGCCCGTCCCTGGGCAGCTCGTCCTTCCAGGTCCAGACCCGCGACTCGGCCTCGCCCATGCCATCGGCGAACGGGACCGTGCCGGGCCCGGCCACCTCCTCCCACAGCGACGGCAGGGCCACCCGGGCGACCGGGAACAGCAGCGCCAGGCCGGCGCGGTCGACGAACCGTGCCGCCCCACGCAGCGAGGTCACCGGCACGCTACCCGCCGACGATCGACGGCAGCCGGTCCTCCTCGGGCGGCGTCCACGTGGCCAGGTCCGCGACCACCTGGTCGCCCGAGCGGATGTCCTTGACCTCGTCCGGGTCGCCGGGGTCGCGGCCGGGGAACCAGACGTACGGGATCCCGCGCCGCTCGGCGTACCGGATCTGCCTGCCGTACTTGGCCGCCGACGGCGACACCTCGGTCGGAATGCCCCGCCCGCGCAGCGACGCGGCCACCCGCATCGCCGCCGGCCGGGCGTCCTCAGTGGAGAGTGCAACCAGGACACACGTGGGCACCGACCGGGAGGCGCCCAGCGCACCGATGCCGAACAGCCGGCCGAGCAGCCGGCTCACCCCGATCGACAGGCCGGTACCGGGGAACCGGTCGGTGCCGGTGGAGGCGAGGTTGTCGTACCGGCCGCCGGAGCAGATCGAGCCGATCGACTCGTGCCCGAGCAGCGTGGTCTCGTACACGGTGCCGGTGTAGTAGTCCAGGCCCCGGGCGATGCGCAGGTCCGCGACGAGCAGCCCGGGCGCGTGCTCGGCGGCCGCCTCGACCACCGCGGAGAGCTCCGCGACGCCCTCCTCGAGCAGCGGGTCGGCGACGCCCAGCGCGGCCACCGCGTCGGCGAAGGAGACGTCGGGGGTACGGATGTCGGCCAGCGCCAGGGCCGCCTTCGCCTGCGCCTCGGTGGCGCCGGCCACGACCAGCTGCTCGGCGACGCCGGCCGGCCCGAGCCGGTCGAACCGGTCGACGATCCGGATCGCCTCCATCGGGTCCGGCAACCCGAGCCCCTGGTAGAAGCCCTGGGAGAGCTTGCGGTTGTTGACGTGCATGCGGATCGGCGGCAGCGGCAGGCCGCGCAGCGCATCGGCGACGACCAGCGGCAGCTCGACCTCGTAGTGGGTCGGCAGGCTGCTCTCCGGTGTCGCGGCCCGGTCGACCACGTCGATGTCGGCCTGCAGGAACTCGCGGTAGCGCCCCTCCTGCGGCCGCTCGCCACGCCAGGCCTTCTGGATCTGGTACCGGCGGAACGGGAACTGCAGCCGGCCGGCGTTCTCCAGCACGTACCGCGCGAACGGGACGGTCAGGTCGAAGTGCAGGCCGAGCCCGGAGTCGCTGGAGTCGGCGGCGTCCGCCTGGAGGCGGCGCAGCACGTACACCTCCTTGGAGGTGTCGCCCTTGCGCAGCAACTGGTCCAGCGGCTCCACGGCGCGGGTCTCCAGCGGCGCGAACCCGTGCAGCTCGAAGGTGGTGCGCAGCCGGTCGAGAAGCTGCTGCTCGACCATGCGTTGCGCAGGAAGCCACTCCGGGAACCCGGACAGCGGGGTAGGTCTTGTCATCTACCAGCCTCGGTTAGGAGCCGCGGTCGCGACCTGGCGCAGGTACGGGTTGGTCGCGCGCTCGCGGCCGATGGTGGTCGCGGGCCCGTGGCCGGGCAGGACGGTGGTCTCGTCGGCCAGCGGCAACACCTTGTCCCGCAGGCTGGCCAGCATCGCCATGTGGTCGCCGCCGGGCAGGTCGGTGCGCCCGATCGAGCCGGCGAACAGGACGTCCCCGCTGAAGCAGAGCGGGGTGTCCGCGCCGGCGGTGTGGAACAGCACCGACCCCCTGGTGTGGCCGGGCGCGTGGTCGACGGTCAGCCGCAGGCCGGCGATCTCGACCGCGACCCCGTCGACGAGCGGCGCGACGTCCTCGGGCTCGGTGTACGGCAGCCGCCCGCCGAACAGCGCCTTCAGGTCGGTGGACAGACCGAGCGTGGGGTCGGCGAGCATCTCGCGGTCCCCGGGGTGGACGTACGCGGTGATGCCCCGGGCACCACAGACCGGCGCGACCGAGAACGTGTGGTCCAGGTGCCCGTGCGTGAGCAGCACCGCGGCCGGCCGGAGGCGGTGCTCCGCGAGCACCTCTTCGAGCTGGTCAATCACCCCGATACCCGGATCGATCAGCACACACTGCTCACCAGGTCCGGTTGCGACCACATAACAGTTGGTCCCGAACGCGGCCGCAGGGACCGTCGCGACGAGGAGACCGAGCACGGGCACAGCCTAGCCTGGCGCACCCACGTCCCAGCTTGTGCCCGTACACTCGCTCCGGCGTGTGGCGCTAGTACCCCCAGAGCGTGACAGGGAGGGGAGCACTCGTGGCTTCCAGCAAGAGCCGGCAGCGTGAGCTTGCGCGGGCGAAGTACCACCGGCAGATGGCCAAGAAGGCGGCCGCCGAACGGCGGCGGCGGCAGGTCTGGGCGTCGGTGGCCGGCTTCGTCGCGGTGCTGCTGATCGCCGGCGGGGCGGCGTGGGCGTTCGGTCTCTTCGACCAGGAGCCGAAGCCGGCCGCGGCCGAGATCTGCAGCTGGACCCCGAAGCCCGCGACCAACGAGAACACCAAGGACGTCGGCACGCCCCCGACCACCGCCGCGGACATCCCCACCACCGGCAGCCGCAACATGAACATCACGTTCCCCGGTGGCGTGGTCGAGGTCCAGCTCGACCTCGTCAAGGCGCCCTGCACGTCGGCGAGCTTCGCCTACCTGGCGAGCAAGAACTTCTTCGACAACACCAAGTGCCACCGGCTGCTCAACTCCGGCGCCTTCGTGCTGCAGTGCGGCGACCCGTCCGGTACCGGCCAGGGCGGCCCGTCGTACCAGTTCATCGACGAGAACCTGCCCGACCCGCCGCAGCCGGCCCCCGACCCGAGCGCCGGCCCGAGTGCCGCGCCACCGCCGTCGACGGTGACCTACACCAAGGGCACGGTCGCGATGGCGAACAGCGGCCCGGGCACCAACGGCAGCCAGTTCTTCATCGTCTTCGGCGACAGCCCGTTCCCGCCGAACTACACCCGATTCGGGTCGGTCACCAAGGGCCTCGACGTCGTCGAGAAGATCGCCTCCGCCGGTACCGTCGACAACGGCCAGGGCGAGAAGTCCAAGCCGGTCAACGACGTGTTCATCCAGTCGTTGACGGTTACCGAGGTGCAGACCACCCCTGCCGCTCCCCCGGCCACGTCACCCACCCCGACGGCGTCCGCCTCCGCGGCCCCCTCGTCCTGAGAAGGAGACAGCACCGTGAGTCCGACCAGGGACCGGCAGCGCGCCGCCGCGCGGGCCAGGCTGGAGCGGGAGATGGCGGCCCGGGCGGCGGCCGCCCGGCGCCGGCGCCAGCTGCAGATCGGCGTCGCCGCCGGAGCCACCGTCCTGCTGCTCATCCTCGGCACGGTGTGGCTGTTCACCCGGGGCGGCGACAAGGCGACGCCGGCCGCGCAGCCGTCCAACTCGGCCACGGCGCCGGCCCCGTGCCAGTGGATCCCGGAGCCCAACCCGAGCGCGTCGCCGCCGCCGTCGCCGGACCCGGTGCACGTCAAGGACGTCGGTACCCCACCGACCGACCCGGCCCGCACGGGGTCGCAGACGATGACCGTCACGACGAACCAGGGCGTCATCGAGATCACCCTGAACACCGCCAAGGCTCCCTGCTCGGCGGCGAGCTATACGCACCTGGCGAGCAAGAAGTTCTTCGACAACACCAAGTGCCACCGGCTCACGACCGAAGGCATCCACGTCCTGCAGTGCGGTGACCCGGCCTCGGACGGGAGGGGCGGGCCGTCGTACCGGTTCGCCGAGGAGAACCTGCCGCAGGGCGAGATCCCGACGTACCCCGAGGGCGTCGTCGCGATGGCCCGACCGGCGGATCCGTCGACGCAGCAGCCGATCCCGAGCTCCGCGGGCAGCCAGTTCTTCATCGTGTACAAGGACAGCGGCGGGCTGCCGGCCGAATACCCGGTGATCGGCCGGGTGACCAAGGGCCTGGACATCGTCAAGAAGATCGCCGAGGCCGGCGCGGTCGACGACAAGGGCAAGACGATCGCCGACGGCAAGCCCAAGACCGAGGTCGTCGTCCAGTCGATCACGGTCAGTGCGCCCGGGTCCTGAGGCGCCCCCAGCCCGCAGCGTCCCCTGGCTCAGGCGCCGGACGTGACCCGGTAGGCGTCGAAGACGCCGTCGACCTTGCGCACCGCGGCGAGTACGTGGTTGAGGTGGCTGGGGTCGGCCATCTCGAAGCTGAACCGGCTGATCGCCACCCGGTCCCGGGTGGTCGTCACGGTCGCCGAGAGGATGTTGACCTTCTCGTCGGAGAGCACCCGGGTCACGTCGGCGAGCAGCTTGTGCCGGTCGAGCGCCTCGACCTGGATGGCCACCAGGAAGGTGGACGCGGCGGTCGGCTTCCAGCTCACGTCGACCAGCCGCTCGGCCTGCTCGCGCAGGTCGCCGGCGTTGGCGCAGTCCTCGCGGTGCACGCTGACCCCGCCGGTACGGGTGACGAACCCGAAGACCTTGTCCCCCGGTACCGGAGTGCAGCAGCGGGCCAGCTTGATCCAGACGTCGGAGACGCCGACCACGACCACCCCGGGGTCGCGCTCGGCGCCCCGGTGCCGGGGTGGCCGGGTGGCGACCGCGGTCTCGGCGACGTCCTCGACCGCGCCCTCCTCGCCGCCGTACCCGGCGACGAGCTTCTGCACCACCGACTGGGCCGAGACCTGGTTCTCGCCGACCGCCGCGTAGAGCGCCGCCGCGTCGGCCAGGTGCAGGTCGCGCGAGATCGTCAGCAGCGCGTCCGGAGTCAGCATGCGCTGCAGCGGCAGGCCGTGCTTGCGCATCGCCTTGGCCAGCGCGTCCTTGCCGGCCTCGATGGCCTCCTCGCGCCGCTCCCGGTTGAAGTGCTGCCGGATCTTCGTCTTGGCCCGCGGCGACTTGACGAACCCGAGCCAGTCCTGCGACGGCCCGGCGGTCTCCGACTTCGAGGTGAAGATCTCGATCACGTCGCCGTTGGACAGCGTCGACTCCAGCGGGACCAGCTTGCCGTTGACCCGCGCGCCGATGCACTTGTGGCCGACGTCGGTGTGCACCGCATAGGCGAAGTCGACCGGGGTCGAGCCGGTGGGCAGCGCGATCACGTCGCCCTTCGGCGTGAAGACGTACACCTCCTGGCTGGACAGGTCGAAGCGCAGCGCGTCGAGGAACTCCGACGGGTCGGACGCCTCCCGCTGCCAGTCCAGCAACTGGCGCAGCCAGGTCATCTCGTCGATGTGCGCGGGCGGCCCGACGATCGTCGCGCTCTTCTGCTCCTTGTACTTCCAGTGCGCGGCGATGCCGTACTCCGCGGTGCGGTGCATCGCGTGCGTGCGGATCTGCATCTCGACCGGCTTGCCGGACGGGCCGATGACCGTGGTGTGCAGCGACTGGTACATGTTGAACTTCGGCATCGCGATGTAGTCCTTGAACCGGCCCGGTACGGGCTGCCAGTTCGCGTGGATCACACCGAGCGCCGCGTAGCAGTCGCGGACGGTGTCGACCAGGATGCGCACGCCGACCAGGTCGTAGATGTCGGAGAAGTCGCGGCCGCGGACGATCATCTTCTGGTACACCGAGTACAGGTGCTTCGGCCGCCCGGTCGTCTCCGTCTTGATCTTCGCGGCGGACAGGTCCAGCGAGACCTTCTGGGTCACCTGGCGCAGCAGCGCGTCCCGCTGCGGCGCGTGCTCCCGGATCAGCCGGTCGATCTCGTCGAACCGCTTCGGGAACAGCGTCTTGAACGCCAGGTCCTCCAGCTCCCACTTGATCTGGTTCATACCCAGCCGGTGCGCGAGCGGGGCCAGGATCTCCAGCGTCTCCCGGGCCTTCTGCTCCTGCTTGGGCCGGGGCAGGAAGTTCAGCGTCCGCATGTTGTGCAGCCGGTCGGCCAGCTTGATGACGAGTACCCGCGGGTCCTTGGCCATCGCGACGACCATCTTGCGGATCGTCTCCGCCTTGGCCGCGTCGCCCAGCTTCACCTTGTCCAGCTTGGTGACGCCGTCGACCAGCAGCGCGACCTCGCTGCCGAACTCGGCCCGGAGCATGTCGATGTCGTACTTGTCGGCGCAGTCCTCGATCGTGTCGTGCAGCAGGGCGGCGACCAGCGTGGTGGTGTCCATGCCGAGGTTCGCCAGGATCGTGGCGACCGCCAGCGGGTGGGTGATGTACGGGTCGCCGGACCTGCGGAACTGCCCGGCATGCAGCGACTCGGCCTCGTCGTACGCGCGCTGCAGCAGCCGCACGTCCGCCTTCGCGTGCGATGCGCGGTGCGAGGAGATCAGCGGTTCGAGCACCTCGCTGACCTTCGGTGACTGCCACGGCGCGTTGAACCGGGCCAGCCGCGCCCGCACCCGCCGGCCGGTCGGCGGTCCGGAGAAGAACGTCGTACCGCTGCCGGCCCGGCCGTTCTCGCTCCGGCCGCCGTCGGGGAACGGGACCACGACCCCGTCATGGATCGACTCGTCCTCGATGTCGTCGTGCTCGCCGTCGTTCGCGAGGTCGGCGGGGTGCTCGTCGGCGCGCGTCTCATCGGCGGCGCCGGCCGCTGCCGTGCCGTCGGGGTTGACCGGGCCCTCCACCGGAGGGGCCATGTCATTGGACACCGGGCCGCTCCTCGCGTCGATGCTGGTTGCCTCGGAACCGCCATCGTACCCGCCGGCCAGGCCAAAGACCCAAGCCCCGCCGGTTGGCGGCCGCCGGGCCGGGTGACCCTAAACGGTCAGCAGTGCGTGTACCTCGCGGCCCGGCAGGCGCTCCCGGCCGTGCAGGAACGCGAGTTCCAGCAGGACCGTGACCCCGACCACGGCGCCCCCGGCGCGCTCGACCAGGCCGACGGTCGCGGCGGCGGTACCGCCGGTGGCGAGCACGTCGTCGACGATCAGGACCCGCTGGCCGGCGGTGAACGCGTCGGCCTGCACCTCCAGCGTGGCCTGCCCGTACTCGAGGTCGTACGAAGCCGCGTGGGTATCCCGGGGCAGCTTGCCGGCCTTGCGGACCGGCACCACGCCGACCCTCGCCGCGTACGCCACCGCGGCGGCGATCACGAACCCCCGTGCCTCGATGCCCACCACGATGTCGAACGAGCCCGGCCGGTAGTGCTCGACGATCGCGTCGATCACGTGACGGAACGCGTCACCGTCCGCGAACAGCGGCATCAGGTCCTTGAAGACGACCCCGGACTGCGGAAAGTCCGGGACGTCGATGACCCGTGCGGCGATAACGTCGCCCGCGTCCACTCCTGCTCCTCGGGTCGAAGCTGGCGGTGATCATGTAGTGTGCCGGCGCGGCACGCCGGCGGGTCGCCCCGCACACTCCATGATCGCCCGAACCTGACGTCAGCGGCGCTTCGCGCCGCCGGGCCGACCGCCCCGCGGTCCGCCCTTGCCCCCGCCCCGCTTGGCACCGGGCTTGCCACCGGCCCGGGCGCCCGGGCGCGGCGCGGCGGCCCCGGCCAGCGCGCCGACCTGCGGCGCAGCCGCGCCGGTACCCTCGCCGGAGCCCGCCTTCGCGGCGGCCGCCGACTTGGCCGGCTGCTTCGGCGCCCGCGCCGCCGGGCCGGCCGCCCGCCGGGCCAGGACCCGCTGGGTGTGCGCTTTGATCCGCGGCTCCTGCTCCTTGAGCGTGACCAGCACCGGAGTGGCGAAGAAGATCGACGAGTAGACCGCGGTACCCATACCGACGAAGAGCACGAGACCGAGGTCCTTCAGGGTGCCCGCGCCGAGCAGGCCGGCACCGATGAACAGCAGGCCGCCGACCGGCAGCAGGGCGACCAGACCGGTGTTGATCGACCGCATCAGGGTCTGGTTCACCGCGAGGTTCGCCGCGTCCCCGTAGGTCTGCAGGCTGCTCGCGGTGATGCCCCGGGTGTTCTCCTGGACCTTGTCGAACACCACGACGACGTCGTAGAGCGCGAAGCCCAGGATGGTCAGGAACCCGATGATCGTCGACGGGGTGACCTCGAATCCGATCAGCGAGTAGACGCCGGCGGTCAGCACGAGGTCCAGCGCGAGCGACGCGACCGCGGCGACCGCCATGCGCCACTCGAACCGGAAGATCAGATAGATGATCACCAGGACCAGGAAGATGCCCAGGCCGATGAGCGCCTGCCTGGTGACCTGGCTGCCCCATGCCGAGCTGACCCGGTCGTCGCTGATCTGGGCCGACGGGACGCCCAGGTCGCGGGCGAGGCGCTCCTTGACCTCGGTGGTGTCCTCGCTGGTCAGCTCCGTCGTCCGGATCATGTACGTGGACTCCTGCGCGCCGCGCAGCACCTGCGCCGAGACCACCTCGGCCGGCTCGCCCCGGGTCTGCTTGCCGGCCAGCGCGCTCGCGGTCGCGTCCTCCGCCGCGCTGAGCGTGCCCACGCTCGCCGGCACGATGAACTGGTTGCCGCCCCGGAACTCGATGCCGAACGTGAACTGGCGGAACGTGAAGCTCAGGATCGCCAGCAGCAGCATCAGGCCCGCGATGGCGAACCACCGCCGGCGCCGGCCGACCACGTTGATGCCGGCCTCGCCGCGGTACAGCCGGTTGGCGATGTTGCCGATGTTGGCGAAGCGACTGCGTGTCGCCGGTGGCGCGGGCGTCCCGGTGCTCATCTCACGCCTCCTTCGGGCGGGCGGGCCGGCGCGGCGCCGCGGGCTCGTCCTGCGGGGCGTGCTGCAGGACGCGACCGAGACCGCTCACGCGGGGCGACAGGAACGCCTTGGTGTTGGCGAACATCGTCATGATCGGGTGTCGGAACAGGAACACGACGATGAGGTCGAGCAGCGTCGCCAGGCCGAGCGCGAACGCGAAGCCACGCACCGAGCCTACCGAGACGAAGTAGAGCACGACAGCGGCGAGGATCGAGATCGCGTTGGCTGAGATGATCGTCCGCCGGGCCCGGGCCCACGCGCGCGGTACCGCACTGCGCGGGCTGCGGCCATCGCGTATCTCGTCTTTCAGGCGTTCGAAATAGATGACGAACGAGTCCGCGGCGACGCCGAGGGAGACGATGAACCCGGCTATCCCGGCGAGGGTCAGCGTGAAGCCCATCTCCCGGCCGAGGAAGACCAGCATGCCGAAGGTCAGCAGCGCGGACAGCACCAGGCTCAGGAAGATCACCGAGCCCAGCAGCCGGTAGTAGAAGAACGCGTAGATGACGACCAGCAGCATGCCGATGCCGGCGGCGAGCAGGCCGGCGCGCAGGTGTTCACTGCCGAGCGAGGCGGAGATGCTCTGCGCGGTGCTCTGCTCGAAGGTCAGTGGCAGCGCACCGTACCGGAGCTGGCTGGCCAGCAGATTGGCCGATTCCTTGTTGAAGTTGCCGCTGATCACCGCGTTGCCGGGGATGACGTCCTTGATGCCCGGCGCGGAGACCACGTCGTTGTCCAGCACGACCGCGACCAGGCAGTGCCCGTCGTCAGGGCTCAGCGCGGCCTGATCGCACTTGGGCTCCTTGTCGTTGTTGACGGCCTCGCGGGTCAGGTTGGTCCACCGCTCCTGGCCCGCCCCGGTGAAGGCCAGCGTGACCGTCCACTGGCTGGTCTGCTGGTCGATGACCGCATCCGACTTGGTCACGTCGGTGCCGAGCACCTTGGCGTTGTCGAGCAGGTACTTCGTGCCGGCGTCGCAGGCCACCGCCAGCTGGTCGGGCTTCTGGATCGAGCCGGCCGGGCGGTCGTTCAGCTTCTTGCAGCTGATGTACGGGACGTTGAACTGGATGTTCGGCGGGAGGGCGGCGACCTCCCTGGCATCCAGGGTCTTGAACGGCGCGAGGGCCGCGGCGCTCGCCGGGTCCTGGGACGCGTTGACCGGCGCGGTCAGCGCCATCGCCGCGCTCCATGCGGCCGGGCCGACCTTGCGCTGCACGTCGGCCTGCCCCGGCGGGGGCGCCGCCGTCGCGCTCGCGGACGGGGTCGGCGCGGCGGTGGCGGGTGCCGCGGTCGTGGGCGCGGCCGACGGGGTCGCGCCCGGAGTCGGTGCCGCGGCCGCGGCCGGGCTCGCCGAACCGCTCGGCGTGGGCGCGGCCGACGCGGACGGCGACGGCTCCGGCTCCTCGTCGCCGGCGTCCTGGGTGAGGTTGATGACCTTGCGGAACCGCAGCTCGGCCGGCTCACCCACGGACCGGATGACGTCGTTGTTCTGGCCGGGCAGCGAGATCACGATGTTCGAGGTGCCCTCGGTGACCACCTCGGCCTCGGAGACACCGCGCGAGTTGACCCGGCTCTCGATGATCCGCCGGGCCTGTTCGAGCTGGTCCGCCCGGGGCGCGCCGCCGGACGGCGGGCGGGCCTCCAGCGAGACCCGGGTACCGCCGACGAGGTCCAGGCCGAGCTTGGGCGCGAGCCGTTCGGCGAGGTTCAGGCCACTCGTACCGACGAAGAAGACCAACGCGTACAGGATCACGAAGAGCAGGCCGAGGACGGCGAGCTGCCGTCCGGGGCGCATCTGTTGTCCCGGAGGTGGTGCCACGGCTGTTGAGTCTCCCTGTCGAAGTGGCCGCCGCCGCGGGGGCGAGCGGCGGCTCGCTAGCTGTAGGTATGGCGTCTAGCCGAGGGTCGGGGTGGCGCGGTCGGCAGACAGTATCCCCGCCGAAGCTGGGAATTCGCTGACCCCCGCTCGCCCCTCGTCCGGTCTAGGACCGGGCGTCCTTGGCCTGTTCGGCCTCGACGACCTCGTCCGTTGCGGGCGTGTCGTCGGCGGTGGAGTCGCTGTCGTGCTCCGCCGACGTGAGGACCCGGCTGATCGCGCCGCGGGCGTACTTGTTCTCCACGCCCGGCGCCACTTCCAGCGTGACGGTGTCGTCATCGACCGACGTCACAATGCCATACAGACCGCCGATGGTCACGACCTCGTCGCCAACTCCGAGCGCGGACTGCATCGTCTCGACCTGGCGGCGCCGGCGCTGCTGTGGGCGGATCATCAGGAAATACATCGCGCCGAAGATCAGGACCATCATCAGCAGCAGCGTCCAGCTGCTGCCGCCGCCCTGTGATTGGGCTGCGAAAAACACGTGAGTCGACCTTCCGGTTGGCCCGTCGACGCGTGGCCGCGCCGTGCGGGCTAGGTGGGATCCGCTATCCGGATCGCGGCGAGTCTAGTCGGTGTGACCGAGACCGCAGCAAGCGGTCACGGCTCGACACTGAAAAGATCGGGCGCCGCCGGCCCGAAAGCGGTGTTTGGGGGTGTCCGTCCGAGGTGCCGCCACGCGTGCGCGGTGGCCACCCGGCCGCGCGGCGTACGAGCCAGCAGCCCGGCACGGACCAGGAACGGCTCGCACACCTCCTCCACGGTATCCGGCTGTTCACCAACCGCCACCGCGAGCGTGGCGAGGCCCACGGGCCCGCCGGCGAACGAGTCGACCAGGGCCGTGAGCACCGCCCGGTCCAGCCGGTCGAGGCCGAGCTGGTCGACGTCGTACACGGTCAGCGCGGCCCGGGCGGTGTCGAGCGTGACCGTGCCGTCGGCGCGTACCTCGGCGTAGTCCCGGACCCGGCGCAGCAGCCGGTTGGCGATGCGTGGCGTACCCCGGGACCGTCCGGCGATCTCGGCCGCTCCGTCCGGGGTGACCCGCACCCCGAGGATCCCGGCCGAGCGGTGCACCAGCGTTTCCAGGTCCGGCGGCTGGTAGAAGTCGAGGTGGGCGGTGAACCCGAACCGGTCCCGCATCGGCCCGGTCAGCAGCCCGGCCCGGGTCGTCGCGCCGACCAGCGTGAACGGCTCGACGTCCAGCGGGATCGCGGTGGCACCGGGCCCCTTGCCGACCATCACGTCGACCCGGAAGTCCTCCATCGCGCTGTAGAGCAGCTCCTCGGCCGGCCGCGCGATGCGGTGGATCTCGTCGATGAACAGCACGTCCCCGGCGGCCAGGCTGGTCAGCACGGCCGCGAGGTCACCGGAGCGCTCGATCGCCGGGCCGCTGGTCATCCGCAGCCCGCTGCCCAGCTCGGCGGCGACGATCATGGCAAGGCTGGTCTTGCCCAGCCCCGGCGGGCCGGAGAACAGGATGTGGTCGGGCGGGGCACCCCGGCCCTGAGCCCCCTTGAGCAGCAGGTCCAGCTGCTCGCGTACCCGGTCCTGGGCGATGAACTCGGCGAGCCGGCGCGGGCGTACGGACGCCTCGGCGTCCCGCTCCTCGGGCTCCGCGAACGCGCTCACCACGGTACTCATCGGGTCCTGCCCAGCAGCCGGATGGCCTGGCGGAGCAGGACGGGTACCGGGGGAACCTCCCCGTCGAGGCTCTCCGCGACCGCGGCCACCGCGGTCTCCGCCTGCCCAACCGTCCAGCCGAGCCCGACCAGCGCCGCCCGCACCTGCTCGGGCCAGGCGCCGCCGAGCACCCCGGTCGCACCGTCGCCGCCGACCGCCACCGGGCCGATCCGGTCCCGCAGCTCGAGGATCATCCGCTCGGCGCCCTTCTTGCCGATCCCCGGTACCCGGGTGAGCGTGGCGGTGTCCGCGTTCGCGATCGCCTTGCGTACCGTGTCCGGGTCGTGCACGGCGAGCACCGCCTGGGCCAGCCGCGGCCCGACCCCGCTGGCGGTCTGCAACAGCTCGAAGAGGTGTTTCGCGTCGTCGTCGGCGAAGCCGTAGAGGGTCAGCGAGTCCTCGCGCACGACGAGGCTGGTCGCGAGCCGCGCCTCGGCACCGGTGCGCAGCCCGGCCAGCGTCGCGGGCGTGCAGTGCACGTGGAGCCCGACACCGCCCACCTCGATCACCGCCCCGTCCGGCGCGACGGCGGCGACCCGCCCACGGAGACTCGCGATCATGCAGCCCCTCCCCTCGCGCCGCGCGCCGCGGCGGCCAGCTTCGCCCGGGTACCGCCCCGCCAGACGTGGCAGATGGCCAGCGCGAGCGCGTCCGCCGCGTCGGCCGGCCGCGGTGGTGCGTCCATCCGCAGCAGCCGGGTCACCATCGCGGTCATCTGCGCCTTGTCCGCCTGGCCCGAGCCGGTCACCGCGGCCTTGACCTCGCTCGGCGTGTACATCTGGACCGGCAGCCCGGCGCGCGCCGCGGTCAGCACGGCCACCGCGCCGGCCTGGGCGGTGCCCATCACGGTACGGACGTTGTGCTGGCTGAACACCCGCTCGACGGCGACCTGGTCGGGCCGGTGGGCGCGGACGAGGTCGCCGAGTGACCGGTCCAGGTGCAGCAGGCGGGCCGGAAGCTCGTCGGTCGGGTCCGTGTACACCACGTAGTACGCCACGAGCGTGCAGGTCCGGCCGGGCACGCCCTCGACCACGCCGACCCCGCAGCGGGTCAGACCGGGATCCACGCCGAGCACGCGCACGGCCCACCGTAACCGGTCACCGGCGCGTACGGGTGTACGACACACCGGCGACGCCGGCCGCCCGAGAGAGCGCTTTCGCGAACATCCATGAACACCGATACTGAGCGCACGTCCCTAAGGAGAGCCCCGTGCCAGGTATCCGTCTCATCGCGCGTTTCGGTCTGGTCGCGGCCGTCGCCGCCACCGGACTCGTCCTGCCCGGCCCCGCCGCGGCCGACCACCTGCCGTACCACGACCCGTCCCTGCCGGTCGCCACCCGCGTCGCCGACCTGCTCTCCCGGATGAGTCTCGACGAGAAGCTCGGCCAGATGACGCAGGCCGAGCGCAGCGCGGTCAGCAACGCCGACATCACGAACTTCCGCCTCGGCTCGCTGCTGTCCGGCGGCGGCTCCGCGCCCAGCCCCAACAACGCGACGTCCTGGGCCAACATGTACGACAACTTCCAGAACGCCGCCCTCGCCACCCCGCTCGGCATCCCGCTGATCTACGGGGTGGACGCCGTCCACGGGCACAACAACGTCGTCGGTGCCACGATCTACCCGCACAACATCGGGCTCGGCGCGACGCGCAACCCGACCCTCGTGCAGAACATCGGCCGGGCCGTCGCCGAGGAGGTCGCCGGTACCGGCATCGACTGGAACTTCGCGCCGTGCCTGTGCGTGGCGCGCAACGACCGGTGGGGCCGCACCTACGAGTCGTTCGGCGAGAAGCCCGAGCTGCCCACCCAGATGGCCACGATCATCACCGGGCTGCAGACCGGCAACCCGGCCGTGCTGGCGACCGCCAAGCACTACCTCGGCGACGGTGGCACCACGAACGGCACCGACCAGGGCAACACCCAGCTCACCGAGGCCGAGCTGCGGGCCATCCACCTGCCGCCGTTCCAGGCCGCCGTCCAGCGCAACGTCGGCTCGGTGATGATCTCGTACAACTCGTGGAACGGCACGAAGCTGCACGGTCACCAGTACCTCATCAGCACCGTGCTCAAGGGCGAGCTCGGCTTCTCCGGCTTCGTCGTCTCGGACTGGAACGGCATCGACCAGATCGACGGCGCGCCCGGCTTCACCGCCGCGGAGGTGCGTACCGCGATCAACGCCGGCATCGACATGGTGATGGTGCCGCACGCCTGGCAGTCGTACATCTCGTTGCTGCGCACGGAGGTACAGGCCGGCCGGGTCACCATGGCCCGCATCGACGACGCGAACCGCCGGATCCTGACCAAGAAGATCGAGCTGGGCCTCTTCGAGCAGCCGCTGACGAACCGGACCTGGACGTCCACTGTGGGCAGTGCCGCGCACCGGAGCCTGGCCCGCCAGGCGGTCCGCGAGTCACAGGTCGTGCTCAAGAACTCCGGCAACATCCTGCCGCTCCCCCGCGACAACGCCCGCATCTTCGTGGCCGGCAAGAACGCCGACAACATCGGCCACCAGAGCGGCGGCTGGACGATCTCCTGGCAGGGCGGCTCCGGGAACACCACCCCGGGCACCACGATCCTGCAGGGCATCCGCAACACCGTGGGGTCCACGACCACGGTGACGTTCAGCGCGAACGGGTCCGGGATCAACAACACGTACCAGGCGGCGATCGCCGTGGTGGGTGAGACCCCGTACGCCGAGGGTGCCGGCGACCGGACCGGTGGGATGGGCCTGGACACCACCGATCTGAACACGATCACCACGCTGCGCAACGCCGGCGTACCGGTGATCGTCGTGCTCGTCTCCGGCCGGCCGATGGACATCGCGTCCCAGCTGCCCAACTGGAACGCGCTGGTGGCCGCCTGGCTGCCCGGCACCGAGGGGCAGGGCGTGGCCGACGTCCTGTTCGGCGTCGCCCAGCCGACCGGCAAGCTGCCGATGACCTGGATGCAGAGCGCCAGCCAGCAGCCGATCAATGACGGGGACGGCAAGCCGGCGCTGTTCCCGTACGGCTTCGGCCTGTCCTACGGCCCGCCGACCGCGCGGGACCCGTACCAGGTCGTGCAGGCGGAGAGCTTCACCAGCCAGTCCGGTACCCAGACCGAGGCGACGAGCGACACCGGCGGCGGCCTCAACGTCGGCTTCATCGCGCCGGGTGACTGGCTGGGCTACGGCACCGTCGACTTCGGCAGCCCGTCCGCGGCCACCGTGACCACCCGGATCGCGTCCGGCGCCACCGCGACCGGCACCATCCAGTACCGGCTCGACAGCATCACCGGCCCGATCGTGGCGAGCGTGCCGGTCAGCAACACCGGCGGCTGGCAGAGCTGGCAGAGCCGGGTGACGACGCTGTCCGGCTCCGCCACCGGCGTGCACCCGCTGTTCGTCACGTTCACCGGCACCGGCGGCGACTTCGTGAACGTCAACTGGTTCCAGTTCGCCCGCGGCGGCGGCCTGCCCAACGCGTACAGCGTCACCCAGGCCGAGGCGAGCAGCAGCCAGTCCGGCACGATGACCCAGACCACCACGGACACCGGCGGCGGGCTCAACGTCGGCTGGATCGCGCCCGGCGACTGGCTGGCGTACAACGGGATCGACTTCGGTTCGCCCACCGCGGTCTCGGTCACCACCCGGCTCGCCTCCGGCGCGACCGCGACCGGAACGATCCAGTACCGCCTGGACAGCACGACCGGGCCGATCATCGCGAGCGTCGCGGTCAGCAACACCGGCGGCTGGCAGTCCTGGCAGAGCCGGGTCACCACGCTGTCCGGGAGCGCCACCGGCGTCCATACCCTGTTCATCACGTTCACCGGCAGCGGCGGCGACTTCGTCAACGTCAACTGGTTCCAGTTCGCCCGCTGACCTCGTCGCAGGCGGTGCGGCCCCGGACGTTGGTCCGGGGCCGCACCGTCAGCGGGCCGCGATACCGGCGAGGACCGCGTCGACGACCTTCTCCGGCAGCTCCGCCATCTGCAGGTCGGGGTGCCAGCGCAGCATCTTCTGGGCCAGCATCGGCCCGGAGAGCAGCAACATGGTCAGCTCGACGTCGATGTCCGGGCGCAGCTCGCCGGTGTCGATGCCGCGCCGCAGCACGCCCCGCATCACCTGGCGGCGCTGCTCGACGATCTCCTGGTACAGCCGGTAGTGCGCCGGGCTGCGGTGCACCTCCGGGATCAGGCACGGCATGATCTTGGCGGCCCGCGAGTCCGGGCTCCGGTTGATCGCGCCGAGCAGCTGGATCAGGTCCTCCCGGACCGACCTGCCCTCCGGCGTCGGCGGGGCGCCCTTGAGCTCCCGCATCGCGTCGAGCAGCAGCGCATCCTTGTTGGCCCAGCGGCGGTAGATCGTCGCCTTGCCCACGCCGGCCCGGGCCGCCACCGCCTCGATCGAGATCGCCTCGACGGGCGTGCCCTCGGCGAGCATGTCCAGCACCGCCTCGATGATCGCCTCGTCCGCGCGGGTGCTCCGCGGCCGGCCGGGCGACCGCGGAGTACCAGCGACTGCTGTCGACGTCACGTTCTGCATTGTCACCGCCCTAGGAGACGCCGGCCAGTTCCGGCTCGTCGACGGCGGGGCGTGTCGCCCCGCCCGGCGGCGCCGACCGCCGACCGGGCAGCCAGGCCAGCACGACCGCCGCACCGACGAGCGCGACCAGCGCACCGCCCGCCGAGGCGGCGTGCATCGCGGTGACGAACGCGTCGTTCGCGGCCGGGACGAGCGCCGCGCCGGTCCGGTCGGCCAGGGCGTACGCCCCGGAGATCGACTCCCGGGCCGGCTCCGGCGCGCCGGCCATGTTCTCCCGGTACACGCCCGCGAGCAACGCGCCGAGCACCGCGACGCCGAGCGCGGCGGAGACCTGGCGGACCGTGTTGGCCACCGCCGAGCCCACGCCGGCGTTCTCCCGCGGCAGCGTCGACATGATCGACTCGGTCGCCGGCGGCATGATGTTCGCCATCCCGGCGCCCTGCACGAAGAAGAGCGCGGCCACGATCCAGATCGGCGTATCGGTACCGACGAATAGGAAACCGCCGATCGCGATCGCGGCGAGCAGCAGGCCGACGGTGCAGACCGCCTTCGCGCCGTACCGGGTGACGAACGCGGCGCTGCGCGGCGCGAACAGCAACTGGGCGACGGCGAACGGCAGCAGCAGCAGGCCGGTGTCCAGCGGGCTGTATCCGCGTACCAGCTGCAGGTAGAACGACATGAAGAAGAAGACGCCGACGGCCGCGAAGAAGGTCAGGCCGACCGCCGCGGTCGCCGCCGAGAAGCGCGGGTCCGCGAAGAGCCGGACATCCAGCGACGGGTACGGGACGCGCCGCTCGTGGGCGACGAACCCGACGAGGACCGCCAGCCCCAGCGCGATCCAGCCCCAGGCCGACGCGCGATCGAAGCCATGCTCACCGCCGTCGATGATCCCGTACACCAACGAGGCCAGGCCCGCGACGGAGAGCAGCACGCCGACGAGGTCGAGGCGCCCGGGCTTCGGGTCGCGGGACTCCGGCACGAGCGCCGCGACGGCGAGCAGCCCGGCCGCGACGATCGGGATGTTGATCAGGAAGACCGAGCCCCACCAGAAGTTCTCCAGCAGGACCCCACCCAGGATCGGGCCGATCGCGACCGCCAGCCCGACCGCGCCGGCCCACACGCCGATGGCCCGCCCGCGCTCGCGCGGTTCGAAGACGTTCGAGATGATCGACAGCGTCACCGGCAGGATCGCCGCGCCACCCAGGCCCATCAGCGCGCGGGCGCCGATCAGCTGGCCGGCGGTCTGCGCGTACGCGGACGCCAGTGAGGAGACGCCGAACAGCGCCAGGCCGACGAGCAGCATGCGCTTGCGACCCCAGCGGTCGCCGAGGATGCCGAAGCTGAACAGCAGGCCGGCGAAGACCAGGGTGTACGAGTTGATCGCCCACTCGAGCTGCCCCTGGCTCGCGCCGAGGCCCAGCTCCGGGTCGGCGAGGATGCGCAGGGCGACGTTCAGCACGGTGTTGTCGAGCACGACGACCAAGAGGCTCACGACGAGCACACCGAGGATCAGCCAGCGCTTCGGATGCCCACTGGCGGGCCCGGCGGTCGGGTCTGGTTGCATTCCGTGGTCCCCCATTATTGATACGGAACGGTCTCGTATTACGAGCAGCGTAGGCGCCGGGACTTCGATACGGAACCGTCTCGTATTGAAAGTGAGCTGGATCACGGATGGAGCGCGGCCAGTGCCGCGTCCACGTCCGCCTGGGTCGAGTAGACGTGGAAGCTCGCCCGTACCCGACCGGCCCGGACCGCGGCCCGGATGCCCGCCCGGCGCAGCCGTTCCTCGGCGTCCGGCACGTCGACCGTGACGATCGCGCTGCCCCGCGGCGGCCGGCCCAGGCCGGCGAGGAACCGGTCGGCCAGCGCGACGTTGTGCTCGTGGATCGCGGCGACGCCGATCTCCTCGACGAGTTCCAGCGCCGGAGCCGCGCCGACCCAGCAGAACCAGGCCGGCGAGATGTCGAACCGCCTCGCGTCCCGGGCGAGGCGCAACGGCGGGCCGTAGTACGAGGAGTGCACGTCCGCACCCGCGTACCAGCCGGCGGCCAGCGGGGTCAGCCGGTCGCGAAGCCCCGGCGTGAGATAGGCGAACGCCGCTCCGCGCGGGGCCATCAGCCACTTGTACGCGGCGACGACCACCACGTCCGCCCGCGCGGCGTCGAACGGCAGCCAGCCGCAGGCCTGCGTGGCGTCCGCTACCACCAGTGCATCATGCGCCCGGGCCGCGTCGACGATCTCGTCGTACCGGGCGATCTCCCCGGTCGCGGACTGCACCAGGCTGAACGCGACCACGTCGGTACCGTCGTCCACAGTGGACGCGATCTCGTCCGGTGGTACCGTCCGGACGCGCAGGTCCGGCCGGGCCAGCCAGCCGAACAGGTTCGAGGTGAACTCGATCTCGGGCGCCAGCACGCGCGCACCGGTGCGCAGCCCGCCGACCACCGGAGCGAGCAGTTGGGAGACCGCGCTACCGACCGCGACGTCCGGCGCCGGTACCCCGATCAGCCGGGCGAACGACTCCCGCGCCCGGGTGGTGCTGAGGTCCCAGCCCTCCCACGACGTCCGGCCGACCCGCCAGTCGTCCAGCGCCTGCTGCAGCGCCTCCCAGGCCGGCCGCGGCGGCAGTCCGTAGCTCGCCGTGTTCAGCCAGCCCGGTTCCGGGTCCCACAGCTTCTGCGCATCCGCGACGTCCATACCCCGATCCTCCCCCGCGCCCCCGCCCCCCCCGCGTGATCATGGAGCGGGCAGCACGACACGCCGAGCGCCGTGCCCGCCCTGATCAACGCGAAAGGGTCAGCCGACCGCGGCCATGATGTCGTCGGAGACGTCGAAGTTCGCGTACACGTTCTGCACGTCGTCGCAGTCCTCGAGCGCGTCGATGAGCCGGAAGACCCGGCGCGCGCCCTCCTCGTCCAGCGGCACGGTCACCGAGGGTACGAACGACGACTCGGCCGACTCGTACTCGATCCCGGCGTCCTGCAGCGCGGAGCGCACCGCGACCAGGTCACCGGGCTCGGAGACCACCTCGAACGCCTCGCCGAGGTCGTTGCACTCCTCCGCGCCCGCGTCGAGCACCGCGGCCAGCACGTCGTCCTCGGCGAGCGAGCCGGTCCGCGGCACGATCACCACGCCCTTGCGGGAGAACAGGTACGACACCGAGCCCGCGTCCGCCAGCGAGCCGCCGTTGCGGGTCAGCGCGGTGCGTACCTCGGTCGCCGCCCGGTTGCGGTTGTCGGTCAGGCACTCGATGAGCAGCGCGACCCCGTTCGGTCCGTAGCCCTCGTACGTCACGTTCTGCCAGTCCGCCGCACCGGCCTCCTGGCCGGAACCGCGCTTGACCGCCCGGTCGATGTTGTCGTTCGGCACCGAGTTCTTCTTCGCCTTCTGGATCGCGTCGAAGAGGGTCGGGTTGCCGGCCGGGTCACCGCCACCGGTCCGCGCGGCGACCTCGACGTTCTTGATCAGACGGGCGAACAGCTTGCCACGCTTCGCATCGACGACGGCCTTCTTGTGCTTGGTCGTCGCCCACTTGGAATGGCCCGACATCTAACCCTCCGTGTCAGTCGCTGCGCGCACGATCTCAACGAAGAGGCGGTGCACACGCACGTCCCCGGTCAGCTCGGGGTGGAAAGCGGTCGCGAGCAGGTTTCCCTGGCGTACCGCGACAATCCTACCGGCGGCCGGGCCGTCCTCCACCCGCCCCAGCACCTCCACCGCCGGTCCGGTCCGTTCGACCCACGGCGCCCGGATGAACACCGCGGGGAACGGGGCACCGCCGAATGACACCGACGCCTCGAACGAGTCGACCTGGCGCCCGAACGCGTTGCGGCGTACCGCCATCTCGATGCCGCCGAAGGACTGCTGGTCCGGGCGACCGTCGAGGATCTCGTCCGCCAGCATGATCATCCCGGCGCAGGAGCCGTACGCGGGCATGCCGGCTTTGATCCGGGACCGGATCGGCTCGAGCACGCCGAACTCGACCGCGAGTTTGCTCATCGTGGTGGATTCGCCCCCGGGCAGGACCAGAGCGGACACCTCGGCCAGCTCGGTGGCCCGGCGGACCGGGCGGGCGGTCGCGCCGCACGCGGCCAGCGCGCGAAGGTGTTCCCGCACGTCGCCCTGGAGCGCCAGCACCCCGATCATCACGCCGATCACGCTACCCAGACGCGCACAGATCGAGGGCCGTCGGGGCAAGCCACAGCCGTCGCCCGGTGCAGAACCGCAGGTCGGGGCCGTGCCAGGGGCCGGCCGGAGGGATTGACGACCGTCCCACACTCGCGGGCAGCGACACCACACTCGCCCGAGGGGGATCGATGAGGATGCGACTGATGCCCGTGCTGGCCGCCGCCGGCGCGGTCGGGTTGCTGGCCGGCTGCGGGCTCGCCAGCGGCAGCAAGAACGAGACACCGGACAAGGCCGCCGCCGGACCTGCCTCCGCCGCCGCGCCGGCGACCGTCCCGGTCGGCAAGTCCTTCTGGTACGGAGGGTTCAAGGTGACGCTCGGCACCGCCACCCTGACCCCGGCGGAGACCCGCGCCACCGTCGACATCGACGTGACCTTCGAGAACCTCGGCAACGACGCGCGAGCCTTCGACGGCGAGGTGGCCCTGACCGCGGGCGGCAACGCGTACGAGAGCGACACCCGGCACCTGGCGCCGACCGTGCCGCCGGGCGCGAAGACCAAGGGCACCCTCGGCTTCGCGCTGCCGAAGGACGCCGCGCTGACCGACGCCACCCTCACCGTCGGCGTACCGACCGAGCAGCAGGCCATTATCCCGCTCGGGACGACCGGCACGCTCAAGACCCTGGAGCCGGTCGCGCTGACCGTCACCGGCCAGGGCAAGGGCGGCGACCTCGCGGTCAAGGTCTCCGGCGGCGAGCTGCGCGCGGACAACCTCAAGTTCTACCGGCAGCTCAAGTCCGGCAAGCTCGCGCTCGCCCTGACGTTCGCGGTGACCTACGCCGGCACCAACCGGGGCGGCTTCGCGTTCTCGGCGCGTAACAACCTCTTCCTTCAACTGCCCGACTCCACCAGGGTCGCCCCGGAGGACGGCCCGATCGAGTTGCTGGACGAGGGTTCGACCGAGCCCGACCTGACCGTCTACTTCGAGGTCAGCGACCCGCCGGCCGGCACGTACGCGCTCGTGGTCCGCGACGACAGGACCAAGAAGGAGGGCACGATCCCGTTCACCATCCAGCAGTAGCTCACCAGCCGCGCTCGGCGAGGCGGTGCGCGACGGGGACGTCGTCGACGTTGATGCCGACCATCGCCTCGCCGAGGCCGCGGGACACCTTGGCCAGCACGTCCGGGTCGTCGTAGAAGGTCGTCGCCTTGACGATCGCGGCGGCCCGCTGGGCCGGGTTGCCGGACTTGAAGATCCCGCTCCCCACGAACACGCCCTCGGCGCCTAGCTGCATCATCATCGCGGCGTCCGCCGGGGTCGCGATGCCGCCCGCGGTGAACAGCACCACCGGCAGCTTGCCCGCGGCGGCGACCTCGGCCACCAGCTCGTACGGGGCCTGCAGCTCCTTGGCCGCCAGGAACAGCTCGTCGGCCGGTAACGAGCCCAGCCGCTTGATCTCGGCCCGGATCTGCCGCATGTGGCTGGTCGCGTTGGAGACGTCGCCGGTACCGGCCTCGCCCTTCGAGCGGATCATCGCGGCGCCCTCGGTGATCCGGCGCAGCGCCTCACCGAGGTTCGTGGCGCCGCAGACGAACGGCACCGTGAACGCCCACTTGTCGATGTGGTGCGCGTAGTCGGCCGGGGTGAGCACCTCCGACTCGTCGACGTAGTCCACCCCGAGCGCCTGGAGCACCTGCGCCTCCACGAAGTGCCCGATCCGCGCCTTGGCCATGACCGGGATCGAGACGGTGTTGATGATCCCGTCGATCAGGTCCGGATCCGACATGCGGGCCACGCCACCCTGGGCGCGGATGTCGGCGGGGACCCGTTCGAGGGCCATGACGGCCACCGCGCCGGCGTCCTCAGCGATCTTTGCCTGTTCGGGCGTGACCACGTCCATGATCACGCCGCCCTTGAGCATCTCGGCCATGCCGCGCTTGACGCGGGCGGTACCGGTGACGGGCGTAATTGGATCGGTCATGTGGTCAGCTTAAAGGCCACTTGGCCCGCGACCGAGGGCCAATCGCACCCCGGTGGCCCGCCCCTCCGAGCCCTCTGTGCGACCCCGCCCGCAGACTCCACGGTCACCCCGAAGGGGGGTCCAGCGTCGGGTCGTCCACGTCGAAGTACGCCGGTCGGGGGTGCCGCCGGGTCAGCCCGAGCAACCGGACGAGCGGCCGCCGCCGGACCGCCAGCGCGTCGCGCACCATGTCGTTGTGTACCTGCCGGGTCAACCCGACCCGGCGGCTCGCCCCGACCACGCCCGCGGTCGCCGGATCCTCGGCCGACAGCGAGATCTTGCGTAGCTGGCGGGTCAGGTCGTTCTCCGCCGCCTCCCGCTCGTCCGGGTCGGCGTCGAGCGCCGAGCGGGCGGCCGCGTACAGATCGGGGATGGCCGCCTCCTCGGCGAGGACCGCGGCTGCCGCCGCGCGTCGGACCAGGTGCGCGTCGAGCGCCCGGGCGGAGGTCGCCGCGCGGGTGTGCAGCCGGTCGACCCGGCTGGCGGTCCAGGTGAGGTACGTGGCCACGAGCACGATGACGCCGACCACGCCCACCAGCCACCACATGGGCCGCATGGTAACGGAGCGATGACCTCAACCCAGGTCTGGTAGCTCGTCGAGGACGATCCCCTCGGTCGCCTCGATCGCGGTCGCGTACACCTCGACCACCCGGGCCGCCACCACCGGCCAGTCGTACCCGGCCACGACCTGGCTGGCCCGGCCGGCGAGGGCGGCCCGCCGGTCCGGGTCGTCCAGCAGCCGGCCCAGCACCGCGCCGAGCGCGTCCGCGTCCCCGGTCGGGAACAGCACACCGGCCTCCCCGCCGTCCAGCACGCGCCGGAACGCGTCCAGGTCGCTGGCGACGACCGGGGTACCGGCCGCCATCGCCTCGGTCAGGATCATGCCGAACGACTCGCCTCCGGTGTTGGGCGCGACGTACACGTCCACGCTGCGCAGCATCCGCGCCTTCATCTCCTCGCTCACCAGGCCGAGGAACTCGATCCGCGCGCGGATCGCGGCCGGTACCCCGGCGAGCAGGTCGGACGGGTCGCCCGGGCCGGCCACGAGCAGCCGCAGTTTCGGGCGGGTCGCGGCGAGCGCGACGAAAGCGGACACAAGAACAGGAAATCCCTTCCGCGGCTCGGTGAACCGGCCGAGGAACCCGATCGTGCCACCCTCGCCCGGCCACCCCGGCAGCGGCGACGCGGTCGCGAACCGGGCCACCGAGACCCCGTTCGGGATCTCCACCGCGCCGCCGCCCAGGTGCTCCACCTGAACCTTGCGGGCCAACGCACTGACCGCGATCCGGCCGGAGATGCGCTCGAGGACCAGTTGCAGGATGCCCTGCGCCACGGCCATCGCCCGGGACCGCGGCATCGCGGTGTGGAACGTCGCCACCACCGGCCCGCGCGCGGACATCACGGCCAGCAGCGACAGGCTCGGCGTACCCGGCTCGTGCACGTGCAACACGTCGAAGTCGCCGTGCTCGATCCACCGCCGGACCCGCGCGGCGGAGATCGGGCCGAACGACAGCCGCGCGACGGAGCCGTTGTAGCGCACCGGCACGGCCCGCCCCGCGGGTACCACGAACGGCGGGTGGGTGGCATCCTCGTCGGCCGGAGCCAGCACGCTCACCTCGTGGCCCATGCCGATCAACGTCCCGGCCAGATCCCGTACGTGGTTCTGCACACCCCCCGGGACATCCAGGGAGTACGGGCACACGATGCCGACCCGCACCGGGTCAGTCCAACCAGAGCCGTTGCAACATGTGCCAGTCCTCCGGGTGCGCGGCGATGCCCTTGGCGAAGTGGTCGGCGATCTGCTGGGTCAGCGTACGGACCCGGGCCGGCAGTGACCGACCCGATGACCCGGCCTCCGGCAGCGGCAGCGGACCGTGCAGGTAACCGACCGGGGCGTCCGGCTCGTACCACATGTCGGCCACGTAGAGCGGCGCGCCGGTACGCAGCGCGAGCAGCGCCGGGCCGGCCGGCATCCGGGTCCGGCCGGCGAAGAACTCGACCTCGATCCCGCGGGCCGACAGGTCCCGGTCGGCCACCAGCGGGACCACGTGCGCGTCCTTCAGCGCCTTCTCCAGCACCTCCATCACCGGCCGGTCCCCACCGGTCGCCGGCACGATCGTCATGCCGAGCGAGCGCCGGAAGTCGAGGAACCGCTCGTACACGCCCTCCGGCTGCAGCCGCTCGGCCACCGTGGTGATCGGCCAGCCCATCGCGGCCACCCAGGCACCGGCCGCGTCCCAGTTCCCGGCGTGCGGCAGCGTGACGATCGCACCCCGGCCCGCGGCCACGTCGCCGCCGAGCAGCAGCCCGCGCTCCAGCCGGAAACCCGTCCGGTGCTGCTCCGTGGTCAGGGACGGGAGCCGGAACGCCTCCATCCAGTACCGGGCGTACGAGCGCGCGGCCCGGCGTAGCAGGGCGTCGAAGTCCTTCTCGGGTAGGTCGGGGCCGACCACGCGGCGCAGGTTGCCCGCGAGGCGGGTGATGCCCGGACCCCGGCGCCGGGCCGCGACGTCGGCGGCCGCCCGGAACAGCGCGGCCGCCACCGGCCGGGGCATGGCCCGCACGGCCCGCCACCCGGTCGCGAACCCCATCTCCACCAGAGCACCACTCACGCTCATGACGATCGATCCTGACGGTAGACGTGGACGATCCGCTGGATCACCGTGACGCAGCTCAGCACGGCCAGGATCCACAGCGAGGCGGTCAGCCCCCAGGACACCCCGAACCCGGTGAGCAGCGCCCCGATCCCCAGGCCGGCCAACCGTTCGAACCGCTCGATCAGCCCGACGTCGCAGCTCATGCCGAGCCCTTCGGCGCGCGCCTTGACGTACGAGACGAGCTGGCCGGCGACGAGCGCGATCAGGGCCGCGACGAGACCCCAGTAGTCCCCGTTGACCGCCAGCCAGTACCCCACCGCGGCGAACACCGCGCCGTCGGCCAGCCGGTCGGTGACCGAGTCGAGCAGCGCGCCGAACCGGCTGGTGGTCCCGAGCAGCCGGGCCATCGAGCCGTCGATCACGTCGAAGAGCGCGCAGAGCGTGACGACGACGACCGCGGCGACCAGCCACCCCTGGGTCGCCAGCCAGGCGCCGGCGAGCACGCCGACGGTCCCGGCGACGGTCACCGCGTTCGGGGACACCCCGGCCCGCAGGAGAGCCCGGGTGATCGGATCGAACGCGCGGGCCGCGCCGGCCTTCACCGACACGCTGAAGATCTTCGCCATGGCGGCTCTCACGATAGCGTCCGCGTGCCCGACCGCTGCCGCTGCCGCTGCCGCTGCCGGTGGGCGAGAATACGCGTCGGGGTTGTGCACGCGGTTCCACGGGTGTGGGATCGACTAAGTGACGGGTGAGCTACCTCACGTCAACGACATGACAACGGCTTGGAGGCTGTCAGATGGCGCAGAAGGGTCAGGAGAAGGGGGTCACCGGCCCAGCGCCGGTGGTGGAAGATCCCGGCAGGGTACGCAACGTGGTGCTCGTCGGACACTCCGGCTCGGGAAAGACGACGCTCGTGGAGGCCCTCCTGGCCGCCACCGGCACGATCTCCCGGGCCGGTTCCGTCACCGAGGGCACCACGGTCAGCGATCACGACAGCGCAGCGGTCCGGCAGCAGCGCTCGGTGAGCCTGTCCTGTGCACCGGTGATGCACGAGGGTGTCAAGGTCAACCTGCTGGACACTCCCGGCTACGCGGACTTCGTCGGTGAGCTGCGCGCCGGCCTGCGGGCCGCGGACGCCACGCTCTTCGTCGTCTCCGCGGTCGACGGCATGGACGCGGCCACCGCGGCGCTCTGGGAGGAGTGCGCGGCGGTCGACATGCCCCGCGCGGTCGCGATCACCCGGCTGGACCACCAGCGGGCCGACTTCGACGGGACCCTGGACCAGTGCCGGCAGGCCTTCGGCGACAACGTGATGCCGCTGTACCTGCCCCTGCACGGTGACGACGGGCAGTCCGTGGTCGGCCTGATCGGCCTGATCAGCCAGCGCGTCTTCGACTACTCCGAGGGCTACCCGCCGGCGGCCCGGGAGCCCGACGCCGAGCACCTGCCGGCCATCGCCGACTCCCGCAACGAGCTGATCGAGGGGATCATCGCCGAGAGCGAGGACGAGACGCTCATGGAGCGGTACCTCGGCGGCGAGGACATCGAGACCTCGGTGCTCATCGAGGACCTGGAGAAGGCGGTGGCGCGGGGCCATTTCCACCCCGTCGTGCCGGTCTGCGCGGAGACCCGGGTCGGCCTGGACGCGCTGCTCGAGCTGCTGACGTCCGCCTTTCCGACGCCCGCCGAGCACGCCCTGCCGGCCGTCACCGGCCTGGACGGTTCGCCGCGCGAGGCGCTGACCTGCGATCCCAACGGCCCGCTCGTCGCCGAGGTGGTGAAGACCACGATCGACTCGTACGTCGGCCGGGTCTCCCTGCTGCGGGTCTTCTCCGGCACCCTGCGGCCGGAGTCGACGGTGCACATCTCCGGGCACGGCATGGAGGACCGCGGCCACCCCGACCACGACGCGGACGAGCGCATCGCGCACCTCTACTCGCCGCTGGGCGCCACGCTGCGGGAGGTCCCGTACGCGGTCGCCGGCGACATCTGCGCGATCACCAAGTCGGGCAGCGCGGAGACCGGTGACACGATCTCCACCAAGGACCAGTCGCTGCTGATGGTGCCGTGGGAGATGCCCGAGCCGCTGCTGCCGGTCGCGATCGTCGCGAAGACCCGCTCCGACGAGGACACCCTCGCCAAGAACCTGGGCCGGCTCGTCGCCGGGGACCCGACGCTGCGCCTGGAGCGCAACGCGGAGACCCGCCAGCTGGTGCTGTGGTGCATGGGCGAGGCGCACGCCGACGTGGTGCTCGAACGGCTCCGCTCGGGCGGTGCCGAGATCGACACCGAGCCGGTACGGGTGGCCCTGCGCGAGACGTTCCAGGGCCCGTCGAAGGGTCACGGCCGGCACGTCAAGCAGTCCGGTGGCCACGGCCAGTACGCGGTCTGCGACATCGAGGTCGAGCCGCTCACCCGCGGCTCCGGGTTCGAGTTCGTCGACCGGATCGTCGGTGGAGTGGTGCCACACAACTACATCCCGTCGGTCGAGAAGGGCGTGCGCGCCCAGATGGAGCGGGGGATCGTCGCCGGCTACCCGGTCGTGGACCTGCGGGTGACCCTGTTCGACGGCAAGGCGCACAGCGTGGACTCCTCGGACGCCGCGTTCCAGACCGCGGGCGGGCTCGCCCTGCGGGACGCGGCCGAGAAGGGCCAGGTCATGCTGCTGGAGCCGGTCGACGAGGTGACGATCCGGGTGCCCGACTCGTTCGTCGGCGCGGTGATGAGCGACCTGTCCAGCCGGCGCGCCCGGGTGCTCGGCACCGAGCCCGACTCGAACGGCAACGAGAAGACCCTGGTCCGGGCCGAGGTGCCGGCGACCGAACTGGTCCGGTACGCGGTCGAGCTGCGCGCGATGACCTCGGGTTCGGGTACGTTCTCGCGGACGTTCGCCCGGCACGACCCGATGCCCGCACACCTGGCCGAGGCGGTCCGCAAGGAGCACGCCCAGCACTGAGCAGACCCGTCTCCGGGAGAGTGTCCACAGCGGCACTCTCCCGGACCCGCTGCTACGGGGTGGCGAGCAGCTTCGCGATCTCGTCCATGGCCGGCTGCGGCATCGGGCCGTACCCGAGCGCGCCGGCGTTCTCCTCGACCTGGGCCACCGTGCGGCAGCCGGGGATCGGAACGGTCACCGGGCTGCGCGCCCAGATCCAGCCGAGCGCGCCCTGCGCCAGGGTCCGGCCGTCGCTGGTCAGCACCTCGCGGACCGCCGCCACCCGGTCCAGGAACTCCGGCGCCGGCCGCCCGTCACGGAACCACTCCAGCCAGGCCGGGGCGATCCCCCGCACGTCGTCCGGGCCCAGCCTCGACGACGCCGTGTACTTGCCGGTCAGCAGCCCCATCGCCAGCGGGCTGCGGTTGACGCTCGCGATCCCGTACCGCGCGCAGACCGCGAGCATCTCCGGCGCGTCCTGCAGGACCGACAGGGCGTGCTGGGCGGCGAGGCAGTGCGCCCCGTCCCGGGCCCAGGCCTCGGCCCGGTCCGGCAGGTCCGTGCTCCACGCGTACCCGCGGATCTTGCCGGCGTCGACCAGCTCCTCCAGCGTGCCGAGCAGCTCCGTCGCCTGCGGTACCGGCAGGTCGTCCAGGTGCAGCTGGTACAGGTCGATCCGGTCGGTGCCGAGCCGGCGCAGCGAGGCGTCCAGCGCGGCGCGCAGGTACTCCGGGGTCTCGCCGTCCCCGGTCATCTGCCTGGTCGACTCGTCGAACGTGTACCCCCACTTGGTCGCGACGACGGCCTCGTCCCGGCGCCCGGCGAGCGCGGCGCCGAGCACCCGCTCGCTGTGCCCGGTGCCGTAGACATCGGCCGTGTCGAAGAACGTCACCCCGAGGTCGAGCGCGCGGTGGATGGCCCGGACCGACTCCCCGTCGTCGACCTCACCCCAGCCGACCGGCTGCTCGCGGGACCAGAACGGGCCGCCGATCGCCCAGCAGCCCATACCCAGCGCGCTCACCTCGATGCCGCTGGCGCCCAGCCGTCTCCCCTGCATCCATCCGAGCCTGTCACTTCGAGTGCGCTCGAATGCAAGCCCTTTACTCCCAGGCCTTGGCGAGCAGCTCGCGGGTGTCGGAGAGCAGCTGCGGCAGGACCTTCGTCCTGCCGATGGCGGGCATGAAGTTCGTGTCCCCGCCCCACCGCGGCACGATGTGCTGGTGCAGGTGCGCGGCGATCCCGGCACCGGCCACGTGGCCCTGGTTCATGCCGATGTTGAACCCGTGCGCGCCGGAGACCCGGCGGATGACCCGCATCGCGGCCTGCGTGAACGACGCCAGCTCCGCGGTCTCCGCGCCGTCGAGGTCCGGGTAGTCGGCGACGTGCCGGTACGGGCAGACCATGAGGTGCCCCGGGTTGTACGGGTAGAGGTTGAGCACCGCGAACACGAGCTCGCCGCGCGCCACGACCAGGCTCGACTCCCCCGGTGTCGCCGGCGCCCGGCAGAACGGGCAGGCCGAGGGCTGGTCGTAGCCCTCCTGCGGGCGGTCCTCACCGGTCAGGTACGCCATCCGCCACGGGGTCCACAGCCGTTCCAGCTCGTCGGGGCTGCCCACCCGGCCGATCGTAGTGCGTGGACCGGCAGATCCCCGAAATCGACCTCGACAGCGGGTGAGGGGCGCGGGCCCCTTCCTGGCCCGCGCCCCTGGTTCCGGGGATCCGGCGGTCAGCCGACGACGAGGCGGAACGCGTCGACCGCGGGCGCCTGGTTGGCGAACATGTTCACCGGGATGCCGTGCGAGCCGGTACCGGCCCAGGAGATGCAGCGGTAGGTACCCGCGGCGAGCCCCGGCACGTTGATGGTCACGAAGCTGGGGTCGCCCTCCGCGCCGAGGTTGTCCTCGGTGGCCAGGAAGAACGTCGCCCGGTCGGCGCCGTTCGGCGCCCGGCGGGTGCTGGAGAGCAGGTAGCAGCCCGAGTGCACGTGACCCTTGACGATCCCGTTGCCGTTCAGGCGCGCCGGCTGGGCGAAGTAGCCGCCCTGCGCGGCCGGCAGGAACTCGCTCTTCTCCAGGTTGTCGGTGACGAACGTCCAGCTGAACGGGGTGTTCGCGGCGACCCGGTTGGGCGCCCGGACGATCAGCAGCGACGGCGAGTTCTCCTGCGCGGGTACCGCGCCGAAGGCGGTACCGACGCAGGCCGGCGCGATCTGGAACCCGGTGTGCGACGGCAGGTTGCTGTCCGAGCAGTCGGTCGGACCCAACACGATCCCGGACGCGGTCGGCGCGGGTGCGGGAGCGGTCGGCGTGGTACAGGTGCCACTGCCGCCGCGGCGGTGGAACAGCGTCCCACCGGCCACCTGACCATCACCGACGTTGTTCACGTCGGTGTGGTTGTGCGCGGCGATGTTCTCCGCGGAGAGCGGATCCGCGTCGGCGCTCGCGCCCGCCGAGGGTGCCGCGGACGGCTCCGCCGGCGCCGACGGGGCCGGTGCGGCGCTGGGGGACGCCGGCGCCGACGGTGCCGCCGTGGTGGGGCACGGCTTCGGCGCGCTGCGCCACGGCCACCGGCCGGTGCCGGCGGACGAGACCTGGGCCACCCCGGCGATGGCCCCGAACATGACCAGCGTCGCGACCGCCGCGATGAGCCGCCGGCGGCGTTGCTGCGCGGTCAGCTGGCGCCGCTCGATCTCCGAGCGCCGGACCCTGACGTCGAAACGGCGGCGAATCGCGTCCGATCGCCGCTGTGAAGCCGACCTGGATGCCGACCTTTCCATGACGGAAACCTCTTCTCCAATACGCTTGTGTCCCGGGCGGATCTCTCCGGCGGATCTCTCTCGCGGGCGGCACGACAGGGGTCGCAAACGGGTGGCCGCGGGCCGATGCGGTGGGCGCTGCGAGGTGCGGCTGCGGGCTGGAGTGTGGCCACTTCTGCGCCGGCATTTGCATCGGTCTTTCCGCGCATCACGCTATGGTTGGCCCGGAATAAGCGTCAAGCGAGGCAGAAAGAATTAAGCGAACCCACAAGTACCGTGCATTTTCTTAACGAAGACTTATGGCCGGCGCGTCGGCCGCCAGGCATCCTCCGTTCGGCCGATGCCGGCGGTTCACCCGGCTGGTCCTCCGGGCGCCGGTCCGCGCCCGGCGGCGCCCGGACCCCGCTCCACGGAAACCGCCGCGACGTGCACGAAAGGGACGGACTACGATCGCCCGGTGGGCATCCGCCCCCGACGAGTTGAGGAGAGTCCCGTGTCTGCATCCCGTCCCGTAGCCGTGGCCGAACGCACCGTCGTGGTCCCGGCCGGGACGACCGCCGCGGACGCGGTGGCCGCCGCGAAGCTGCCGCTGGCCGGGCCGAACGCGATCGTCGTGGTCCGGGCGCCGGACGGCACCCTGAAGGACCTCGACTGGGTGCCGGTCGCCGAGGTCGAGGTGGAGCCCGTCCCGATGTCCAGCCCGGACGGGCTGGGCGTGCTGCGCCACTCGACCGCGCACGTGCTCGCCCAGGCGGTGCAGGACCTGCACCCGGAGGCGAAGCTCGGCATCGGCCCGCCGATCGAGAACGGCTTCTACTACGACTTCGACGTCGAGCGGCCGTTCCAGCCCGAGGACCTGGACCGCATCGAGAGCCGGATGCAGGAGATCGTGAAGTCCGGGCAGGTCTTCCGGCGCCGCGTCTTCCCCAGCCTCGAGTCGGCAAAGGCCGAGCTGGCCGGCGAGCCGTACAAGCTGGAACTGGTGGACATCAAGGGCGATGTCGACCCCGGCGAGGTGATGGAGGTGGGCGGCGGCGAGCTGACCATCTACGACAACGTGGACCCGAAGACCGGCCAGACCCGGTGGTCCGACCTGTGCCGGGGCCCGCACCTGCCGTCCACCCGGTTGATCCCGGCCTTCAAGATCCTGCGCAGCGCCGCGGCGTACTGGCGCGGCAACGAGAAGAACCCGCAGCTGCAAAGGATCTACGGCACCGCCTGGCCGACCCGGGACGCGCTCAAGGAGTACCAGCGGATGCTGGAGGAGGCCGCCAAGCGCGACCACCGCCGCATCGGCGAGGAGCTGGACCTGTTCACCTTCAGCAAGGAGATCGGTCGCGGCCTGCCGCTGTGGCTGCCCAACGGCACCATCGTCCGCGACGAGCTGGAGGCGTGGGCCCGGCAGACCGAGCGCCGGCTCGGGTACCAGCGCGTGGTTACCCCGCACATCACCCAGGAGGACCTGTACTTCCTCTCCGGGCACCTGCCGTACTACGCCGAGGACATGTACGCGCCGATCGAGATCGAAGGCGAGAAGTACTACCTCAAGCCGATGAACTGCCCGCACCATCACATGGTCTACAAGGCGCGGCAGCACAGCTACCGGGACCTGCCGTTCAAGGTCGCCGAGTACGGCACCGTGTACCGCTTCGAGCGCAGCGGCCAACTGCACGGCCTCATGCGCACCCGCGGGTTCGTCCAGAACGACGCGCACATCTACTGCACCTACGACCAGGCCAAGGACCAGTTCCTCGAGGTCATGCGGATGCACGACGAGTACTACCGCACCCTCGGCATCACCGACTTCTACATGGTGCTGGCCCTGCGCGACCCGGCGAACAAGGACAAGTACCACGACGACGAGGAGATGTGGACCACCTCCGAGCGGATCACCCGCGAGGCGATGGAGGAGTCGAACATCCCCTACGTCGAGGAGCTGGGCGGCGCCGCGCACTACGGTCCGAAGGTCGACTTCATGATCCGCGCGGTCACCGGCAAGGAGTTCGCCGCCTCGACCAATCAGGTCGACCTCTACATGCCGGGCCGGTTCGGGCTGACCTACCACGACTCGGACGGCACCGAGAAGCCGGTCGCGGTCATCCACCGCGCGCCGCTGGGCTCGCACGAGCGGTTCGTCGCGTACCTCACCGAGCACTTCGCCGGCGCGTTCCCGGTCTGGCTCGCCCCGGAGCAGGTCCGGATCATCCCGATCGTGGACGAGCTGCTGCCGTACGCGCACGATGTGGCAGCGGCCGTGCTCGAGGCCGGCCTGCGGGCGGACGTCGACACCAGCGACAACCGGCTGAACGCCAAGGTCCGTGCGGCGGTGACCCGCAAGATCCCGCTGATCCTCGTGGTCGGCCGCCGCGAGGCCGAGGAGCGCGGGGTCTCCGTGCGGTACCGCTCGGGACAGGAGCGGTCGATGTCGCTGGACGAGTTCGTGGCGCACGCGACCGATCTGGTCCGCACCAAGAGCCTCGACGGGGCGGGACACCTGTCGCGGGGGTAGCGTCGGGTCGATGGAGTACCGCACCCTCGGCCGTACCGGCACGATCGTCTCCACGCTGTGCCTGGGCACGATGACCTTCGGCGACGAGACCGACGAGAAGGTCGCTCACGCGCAGCTCGACCACTTCGTCGAGGCGGGTGGCACGTTCGTCGACACCGCGGACGTGTACCCGCCCGGCGGCGCCAGCGGCGCGTCCGAGGAGATCATCGGACGGTGGCTCGCCGGCCGGCCGGACCTGCGCGACCAGCTCGTGATCGCGACCAAGGCCCGGTTCGCCACCGGCCCGGGGCCCAACGACGCCGGCCTGTCGCGGGTCCGGCTGGCCCGCGCCCTGGACGCGAGCCTGCGCCGCCTCGGCGTCGAGGCGATCGACCTCTACCAGGCGCACGCGTGGGACCCGCTCACCCCGATCGAGGAGACCCTGCGCTTCTTCGACGACGCGGTCCGGGCCGGCAAGATCCGGTACGCCGGGCTCAGCAACGTCACCGGCTGGCAGCTGCAGAAGGCCGCGCTGCTCACCCAGCACCTCGGGCTGGCCCCGATCGTCACCCTGCAGCCGCAGTACAACCTGCTCGCCCGCGAGATCGAGTGGGAGCTGGTGGACGTCTGCCGCAACGAGGGCATCGGCATCCTGCCCTGGTCGCCGCTCGGTGGTGGCTGGCTGACCGGCAAGTACCGCCGCGACGACCGGCCGGCCGGGCCGACCCGGCTCGGCGAGAACCCGGACCGCGGCGTCGAGGCGTACGACGGCCGCAACGCCGACGAGCGCACCTGGCGGGTGCTGGACGTGCTCCGGTCGATCGCCGAGGCCCACGGCGCCTCGATGGCCGCCGTCGCGCTGGCCTGGCTCGTGGACCGGCCGGCGGTCACCTCGGTGATCCTCGGCGCGCGCACGGTCGAGCAGCTCGCCGAGAACCTGCGCGCCGGCGAGCTGCGGCTGCCTCCGGACGAGGTGGTCGCGCTCGACGAGGCGAGCCGGCCCGCGGTCGGCCACTACCCGTACGGGCCGCTCGGCGTCGAGCAGCGCGCCCGCACAACACCTAGGACAGCCGGTCGATGAAGGCCAGCACCCGGCGCCACGCGTCGGCGGACGCCTCGGCGTGCTCCTCGTACTTCCGGTCGAAGAAGCTGTGCGGGGCACCGGGGTAGGTGACCACCTCGTGGTCGACCCCGGCGGCGGCGAGGGCGGCCTCCAGCGCGGATACGTCCTCCGGCGGGATGGCCGGGTCCGCGCCGCCGAACAGGGCGAGCACCGGCGTGGACAGCTCGCCGGCCAGGTCGGCGGGGCCCGGTCCGTCGGGCCCCGTGACCGGCCGGCCGTAGAACCCGACCACGCCGGTCAGCGCGCCGCCGAGCGCGGGGGCCAGCAGCGACCGGCGCCCGCCGAAGCAGAAGCCGACCGTGAACACCGACCGGCAGGTCCCGCCGTCGGGCGAGCGCAGGTAGGCCACCGCCGCATCGACGTCGGCCTGCACCCCCTCGCGGGTGGTCTTGTTCACGTGGTCCATGAACGGGAAGTCCGGATCGTCGCGGTCGCCGATCCCGGCGGTACGCCCGAAGTAGTCGATCGCCACGGCCGCGTGGCCGAACTCGGCGAACCGGACCGCGAGGTCACGGTAGAACCGGTAGAGACCGCGCACGTCCGGCAGGACCACCACGCCGGCGCCGGACGGGCGCGCCGGGCGGGCCGAGAACGCCTGGAACCGCGCGCCGTCGGCGGCGGTGAGGGTCAGCGACGTGGTCGATACGTCACCCTGCGGGCCGTTCTCGACCGGAGGTTCGGAATCCGGCTCGAAGCACATGGCCGGATTCTCGCAGACTGCCGGCACGCTCGTGATCCGCTACATTCGAGGTCGTGGCCAGCTCCGATGTGATTGCCGCCCTGCAGCGCCGGTACCAGGCGTTCTTCGCCGACCGTACGCCGATCTCGTTCGCCGTCACGCTTCCGGCCGGCGGCACCCACGTGCTCGGTCCGGACGAGCCCGCGTTCACCATCACGGTCAAGGACCGCCGTGGTGCCAGCGCGCTCGCCAAGCTCGACCAGTTCGCCGTCGCGGTCTCGTACCTGCGCGGCTGGCTGGACCTCGACGGCGATCTGGTGAAAGCGCTGCGGATGCGCGAGTTCCTCCGCGACTTCCACCCGATCGCCTGGCTGTCGGAGTTCCTCCCCGCGCTGATCCGCGGCAAGGAACACGACCGCCGCGCGATCTCGCACCACTACGACGAGGACTCCGAGTTCTTCCTGACCTTCCTCGACCGCCGGCACCGCTGCTACACCGAGGGCGTCTTCGCCCGCGACGACGAGCCGCTCGAGGACGCGATGACCCGCAAGATGGACCTCGCGCTGGAGGCCATCGACGTCCGGCCGGGCGACCACGTGCTGGAGGTCGGCGGCGGCTGGGGCGCGTTCATGGAGCACGCGGCGCGGCGCGGCATCCACGTCACCGCGCTCACCCTCTCCGCCGAGTCCGAGCGCTTCCTCAACGACCTGATCGCCAAGGAGGACCTGCCGGCCACCGTCGTGCGCGAGCATTTCCTCGGGTACGCCTCGACGGAGCGCTACGACGCGATCGTGAACATGGGCGTCACCGAGCACCTGCCGAACTACCGGGCGTCGCTCGCGCAGTACCACCGGCTGCTCAAGCCCGGCGGCAACGTCTACCTCGACGCGCTGGCCATGCGCACCAAGCGCCGGGTCTCCACGTTCATGAAACGGTACGTCTACCCCGGCGCGTCCGCGCCGCTGCTGCTGCACGACTACCTGCGGCACGTCGCGCACTCGCCGTTCGAGCTGCGCAGCGTCGTCGACGACCGGCACAACTACTACCTGACCTGCCGGGAGTGGGCGAGCCGGCTCGACGGTGCCCGGGAGGAGATCGTCCGGCGCTGGGGCGAGCCGATCTACCGCCGGTTCCGGCTGTTCCTGTGGGGCTCGGCGGCCGGCTTCGACACCGGGCTGGTGCAGGCGTACCGCTGGGTGCTGCACAAGCCGGTCTACAGCTCGTAGGCCTTCGCGTGCTTCGGCTCGTAGAGGCCGAGCGTGCCGCCGCCGGGCAGGCGGATCTCGGTGGTCAGGCCGAACCCGTCGTCCCGGACCGGCCGGGTCAGCTCGACGCCCTTGGCGGTCAGCTCGGCGACGGTCGCCTCGACGTCGTCGCACATGAAGAACAGCTCGTGCCGTTCGGTGCCCGCCTCGGTCGGGTGTACGCCGAGCTCGGCCGGCGGCACCTTGAAGATGAGCCAGCCGTCGCCGTCGTCGGCGTACGGGAAGCCGAGCACGTCGCGCAGGAAGGCCCGGTCGGCGGCCGCGTCCGTGCTGTAGATCAGCAGGTGCATCGCATTGATCATGCTCGCACCGTACCCTACCGGGTTATGCGTGCGTGGGTGCTCCTCGTGCTCGGAACTCTGATCGCCCTCATGGGTGTCGTGTGGACGCTGCAGGGCCTGGACGTCCTGGGCGGCAGTGCCATGAGCGGCAACGCGATGTGGGCCGTGATCGGCCCGATCGTCGCTCTGGCCGGTGTGCTGCTCATCGTGCTCGGCGCAAGAGCCCGGCGCCGCACCGGGCCACCCCCGACCGCGTAGTGATCCACGCGCACCGAGCCTGACTCTCCGGCCCGGATGGTCGGGCTCATGCCGCGTGGATCACCGCCCGCGGCGCCGGGCCGGCCGAGCTCAGCTCGCGCGGGTGGCCCGGCGACCGGTCCGGGGCGGCTGCTCCGGGGTGTCGAGCGTGCGCAGGAGTTCGTCGCAGCGCCGCTCGCGGTTGCGGCGGTCGCGCAGGGCCGCCTCGAACTCGCGGCGGGTGCGGACGGTCTCGGCGAGCGCGCGGGCGCGGATCGCCTCGGCCTCCTTCTCCGCCGCAGCCAACACCTGGGCGCGCTCCTGCGCGGCCCGCGCCAGCACGCCGGCGCGTTCACGCTCCGCGCCGGCGAGGATCTCCGCGCCCTGCTCCTCGGCGAGCGCGAGGATGCGTTCGATCCGCTCGCCGGTCTCGGTCGGCGTGGTGGGCGGGTGCCGGGCCAGCGCGCGCAGCCGCTCGATCTCCGCGTGCGCCTCGGCGAGCTGGCGTTCGAGGCCGGCCGCCGCGTCGAGCCCGGCCACCGCGGCGTCGAGCCGGCGGTTCAGGTCGTCGATGTACCGCCGTACCTGCCGGGGGTGGTAGCCCCGCAGGACCATCTCGAAGTCGTCGTCCCTCACCGTTCTGAGACTAGAGAGATCGCGAGAATCGCTCAGTTAATTCCGTGAAGTCCGATACACGGGCGGTCACCCCTTCACCGCGCCCGAGGCGATGCCGCGGACGAAGAAGCGTTGCAGCACGATGAAGATGACCGCCACCGGAAGGATCGTGAGGATGGATCCGGCCAGCATCACCGGGTAGTCCCAGGTCTGGCCGCCGGCCCCACCACGACCCAGTGTGGACAGTCCGAAGGGGAGCGTCCAGTGCTCGGGGCTGGCCCGGACCACGATGAGCGGCAGCAGGAACTCGTTCCACGTCCCCTGGAACGACAGGATCGTCAGCGTGATCAGGCCCGGCCGGACCAGCGGGAGCACCACCCGCCAGTACGTCTGGAAGATGTTCGCGCCGTCGATCCGGGCCGCCTCCTCCAGTTCCTTCGGCAGCCCCTCGAAGAACTGCTTCATGATGAAGATGCCCACCGCGTCGACCGCCAGCGGCAGGATCAGGCCGGCGTACGAGTTGAGCAGCATCATCTCCTTGAGCACCAGGAACCGCGGCACGGTCAGCACGATCGGCGGTACCGCCAGGATCGCCAGCACCAGCCCGAAGACCGCGCCCCGGCCGCGCCAGTCGAGCCGGGCGAGCGCGTACCCGGCGAGCGAGTCGAGGAACAGCCGCAACAGGGTCGCGCCGATCGTGACGAGCAGCGAGTTGAGTGTCCACAAGGGAAAGTCGCTGTGCACGAGCACGTTCTCCCAGGCCCGGCTGTCCGGCATCAGCGGCCAGGGCAGTACCGGGTGGGTGGCCACCTCGTCGCGGGGCTTGAAGGTGGTGGCGAACGAGAGCACGAACGGGTACACGAACGCCAGGGCGGCCGCGGTCAGGACCAGATAGGCGGTGGCGCGGCGGACGGCGGGCATCTCAGTCCCTCCCCCGCAGGATCCACCGCTGCACCCCGGTGAAGACCAGGATGACCGCGAAGACGATGAACGCGATCGCCGCCGACCGGCCCATCGCGGAGTTCTCGAAGCCCTCCCGGTAGATCAGGTACGCCGGCGTGAGCGTGGTCTTCTGCGGCCCGCCGGAGGTCATCGCGTAGATCTGGTCGAAGACCTGCCAGGTACCGATGATGCCCAGCGTCAGCACGAGGAACAAGGTCGGCCGCATCAGCGGCATCGTGATCCGGAAGAACCGCTGCCGCGGCGACGCGCCGTCGATGAGCGCGGCCTCGTCCACGTCCTCGGGGATGTTCTGCAGCCCGGCGAGGAACATCAGCATGAACGTCCCGGTGGTCGTCCACACCGCGAGCGTCATGATGGACAGCATCGCGGTACTCGGTCCGGACAGCCATTCCCAGTAGGAGAGTCCCATCAGCCGGCGGTCGCCCAGGAATCCCGGCGCGGAGTCGACGCCGACCCAGCCGAGCATCGCGTGGATGGCCCCGGTCGGCTCGTTGAGCCAGACCGTCTCGACGGTGCCCGGCAGCAGCGCGGAGAGCAGCACGTTCACCACGCCACTGGGGCTGAACAGGAAGATGAAGATGAACGCGACCGCGATCGAGCTGGTGACCGACGGGAAGTAGAACGCGGTACGGTAGAACGCCTTGCCCTTCAACAGCTTGTTGTTCACGATGACGGCAAGCACGAAGGCGAGCGCGGTCTGCGCCGGCACCACGCCGAGCACGTAGTAGAGGTTGTTGCGCAGGCTCTTGGCGAAGTCCGACTGCACCACACCGGACTCCACCAGCAGGTCGCGGTAGTTCTCCGCGCCGACCGCGGTCGACGTGTCCAGCGGGGCGAGCCCGCTCCAGTCGCGGAAGCTCACCCAGAGCGCCAGCAGGATCGGGGCGAGCAGGAAGGTGCCCAGCCCCAGCAGGGCCGGCGCGACGAACAGCCACCCGGCCAGGCCTTGGCGCCCGTGGATCCGGGACCGCCGCCGGGGCCGGGGCGGTGCGGTGGGACGCTCGACGCGTCCCGCCGCGACCGCGGTACCGGTGGCCACGACTCAGCCGCCCAGCACGTCCTTGCCGGCCGACTGGGTGGACGACACCACCTCGGCGACCGGCTTGTTGCCCTTGGCCAGCCCCTGGATGCCGTCGTTCAGCGTGTCCACGACGGTCTTGAAGCCCGGTACGAACACCGATTTCTTCGCGTAGTCCCCACCCGCCACGAACGCCTTCAACTCCGGCTTGTCGGCCAGCCACTGGTCGGCCAGCGACTTGCGCGACGGCATGACCGGGAACTGCTTGGTGAACTCCAGCTGCTTCTCCGGTGACACCAGGAACTTCACGAAGTCCGTGGCGGCCGCCTTGTTCCTGCTGGCCTTCGCGACGCCGTAGCACACCGAGAACGCCATGGTGCCCTTACCCGACGGACCCGCGGGAAGCTCGGCCACGCCGTACTTCACGGTCGGGAAGTCGGTCTTCATCGCGCCGACGATCCAGTTGCCCTCGATCGTCATGGCGGTCTTGCCCTTGCCGAGTGCCTCGCCGCCCCAGTTGGTGCCGACCGCCTTGACGTCCGCGGCGTACCCGCTCTTGTGCAGATCGGTCACGTACTGCAGGGCCTGGGCGACCGGGGCGGCATCCATGGTCATCTTCGTCACACCGTCGTCGGTCGGCCAGCCGCCGGCCTGCGCCAGGAACACGCCCCAGCGGTAGAACTCCGCGTTGAGCGCCAGACCCGGCCGGTTGGGCTTGGTCAGCGCCTTGGCGGCCGCGCTCAGCTCGTCCCACGTCGTCGGCGGCTCGACGTTCGCCGCCGCGAGTTCGTCCACGTTGTACACGAGCTGGAGGGTGGAGAAGTCCTTGGGCGGGCAGTAGTACGTCCCGTTGTACGTGAACGAGTTGCGCAGGCTCTCGTAGAAGTCCTCGGGGTTGTCGACCTTGTCCCCGATCGGCTCCAGCGTGCCGGCCTTCGCGAGGTCCGGCAGCTTGTTGTCGTTGACGTAGAACACGTCCGGCGGGCTGCCGCCGGCCAGCGCGGTCTGCAACGCGGTGTCGTACTCGGGCAGGATGTTGAGGTTGACCGTGTTGCGACCGAGCTTGTTGTAGTCGTCGATCACCTTGCGCAGGACGGCGTCCTCGGCCGGCGAGGACGAGAAGGCGTACATCGACAGCGTCGCGCCGGTCTGCGTACCGCCACCATCCCCGCTGCCGTCGTCACCGCACCCGGCGACAGCGAGCAGCAGCACGGCGGCGGCCGAGAAGGCCTTCGCGCGAAGGAAGATTCTCATCGGTTCTCCTCCGGGGGATTCAGGGTAGGAGTGGCGCGGCGCTCGATGCCCGCACGATGAGTGCCGGCGCGAGCAGCCGGCCACGTTCGAAATCGGCTCCGTCCGGGTCGGCTCTGTCCGGGTCGGCTCTGTCCGGGTCGGCTCCGTCCAGGTCGACTCTGTCGACGCCGGCACTGGCCGCCTCGGCGGCCGGGCCGCCCGCGGGAGGCCTGGCCAACCCGCTGGCCAACCCGCCGGCCAACCCGCTGGCCAACCCGCCGGCCGGCAAGCGGTCGAGCAGCACGCGGATGACCGCCCGGCCGACCGCCTCGATCGGTTGCCGGACGCTGGACAGCTCGAGCACCCGGGCCGCGGGAGTGTCGTCGAACCCGACGACCGCGAGGTCCCGCCCGGGGACCAGGCCCCGGGTCCGCGCGGCCGCCAATGCACCGGCCGCGAGCGTGTCGCTGGCCGCTACCACCGCGGTGGGCGGATCCGCGCGATCCAGCAGGTACGCGGCGAGCGCCGCGCCGCCGGTCACCGAGTCCTCACCGCGGACGTCCAGCGCGTGCGAGTCGGCCAGCAGCCCGTGTTTGTCCAGTGTGGACCGCCAGCCGTCGGACCGGCGGTCGCCGACCGCGGACCCCTCGGGCCAGCCGAGGAAACCGATCCGCCGGTGGCCCCGCGCGACCAGGTGGTCGATCGCCGCCGCGGTCCCGGCGGCGTTGTCCACGTCGACCCACGGGTGGTCGGCGTCGTAGTCGGTCCGGCCGAACGCGGCGAACGGCGCGCCGAGGCGCAGCAGCGCCGCCGGGCGGCGGTCGCCCCGGTCGATGCCGTACAGCACGAAACCGTCGACGCCGCCGGTGCGGAACAACCGCGTACACGCGGCGATCTCGTCCTCGGCGTCGTCGGCGGTGAACAGCAGCACGTGGTGGTCGGCCTCGCGGCCGGCCTCCGTGAGAGCGTGCAGGAAACGGTCGTGGATGCTCGCCAGCGACTCCTCGTGCACCGGCTCGTACCGGTACCCGATGAGCCGCGAGGCCGAGACGCGCAGCGCGCGGGCCGCCCGGTTCGGTTGGTAGCCCAGCGCCGCGATCGCGGCCTCCACCTTCGCCCGGGTCTCCGGCCGCACCCGGTGCGGCGCGTTGAGCACATTGGACACCGTCTGGCGGGACACGCCAGCGTGCTCGGCAACGTCGCCAACAGTCGGGTTCACGAACGCTCCGGGGTCGAGTAAGGTTTGATCGTTCAAAGTCCTGTTGAACGTTCAAATCCGTATGCCGGGACGATCGCACCGCAACGCTCCGCTGTCAAGGGGTGGTACGCATGGCGGCACAGCCGTACCTCCACGAGCACGTCACCTGCGTCCGCGCGCCCGCGACCTGGCTCTCCCCCGTCCACGGACAGATGCACGGCGGCGTCGACGGACTCTACGTCGCCGACCGGCGGGTGCTGTCGCGGCTGGCGGTGTCGTTCAACGGCAGCGAACCGGACCCGCTGCGCGGCGGTGCCACCGGCCCGGACGAGGCGGTCTTCGTCGGCGTGCTCCGCGCGCTCGGCGATACGCACACGCCGGACCCGACGGTGTGGTGCGAGCGCACCCGCCGGACCGGGCCGCGCGGCGGGTCGGAGACCATCGTGCTGCGCAACGCCTCCCGGATGCCGCTGACCGTGGACGTGCGCGTCGCCGTCGCGGCCGACCTTGCCCCGATCAGCGTGGTCAAGGCAGGACGGGCGCAGGGGATGCCGGTGGTTGCGCCGGTCCCGCACCGCGCCGGCCTGACGTGGCGCGGCGAGGACGGCCTGACCGTGCTGTTGACCGCGACCCCGGTGCCCCGCAACCGCGGCGGCGTGTTGTTCTGGCACGCCGAGGTGCCGGCCGGCGCGTCGTGGCAGGCCCGGCTGGAGATCACCGCGACCCCACCGGAGACCGACGGGTTCCGCCCGCTCGCCCCGACCGGACCGGCCCCCTGGCACGCCGAGCCGCTGGTGGTCCGGGCCGACGACCGCCGGCTGGACCGGCTGGTCCGCACCGGCGTCGCCGACCTCGGCGCCCTGCTGCTCGCCGATCCCACCCATCCGCCGGACGTGTACGCGTCCGGCGGCAGCCCGTGGTACCTCACCCTGTTCGCCCGCGACGCGTTGTGGGCGGCGCTGCTGGGCCTACCGCTCGGCACCGAGCTGGCCGGCGGGACGCTGCGCGCGCTCGCCCGCCGGCAGGGCACCCGGCTCGACCCGGGCGCCGAGGAGGCGCCCGGCAAGATTCCGCACGAGCTGCGCCCGGCCGACGCGGCGATCTTCCTGCCGCCGGTCTACTACGGCACCGTCGACGCGACCCCGCTGTTCGTGGTCCTGCTCGCCCGCGCCTGGCGTTGGGGCCTGCCCCGGGACGAGGTCGAGGCGCTGCTGCCGGCGGTACGGCTCGCGCTGGACTGGCTCGCGGGGCACGGCGACCCGGACGGAGACGGCTTCGTCGAGTACGTGCCCAGCGGTACCGGCCTGGCCAACCAGGGCTGGAAGGACTCCGGGGACGGGATCCAGCACGCCGACGGCCGGCTGGCCGTACCGCCGGTGGCGCTCGCCGAGGTCCAGGGGTACGCGTACCGCGCGGCCACCGACGGCGCGGACCTGCTCGACGCGTTCGGCCTGCCCGGCGGCGACCGGTGGCGCGGCTGGGCCCGGTGCCTGGCCGACCGGTTCCGCGCGATGTTCTGGGTCTCCGACGCCGACGGCCCGTACCCGGCCATCGCGCTGGAGGCCGGCAAGTCCACAGTGGACGGCCCGGCCTCGAACATGGGCCACCTGCTCGGCACCGGGCTGCTCGATCCGGACGAGGAGCGGCTCGTCGCGGACCGGCTGGCCGGGCCGGCCCTGTCCAGCGGGTACGGCCTGCGCACGCTCGCGGGGACCGCGGCCGGGTACAACCCGCTCTCGTACCACGCCGGCTCGGTCTGGCCGCACGACACCGCCATCGCGCTGCTGGGGCTGGTCCGGTCCGGCCACCCGGAGGCGGCCCGCGGATTGCTGGAGGGCCTGCTCGCCGCCGGGGCGGCGTTCGACTACCGGCTGCCGGAGCTCTACAGTGGAGAGTCCGCGGGTGCGGGGCCGGTGCCGTACCCGGCCGCCTGCCGCCCTCAGGCCTGGGCCGCGGCGACCGGCCCGGCCCTGGTGCAGGCGCTGCTCGGGCTCGACGTGGACGTGTTCGCCGGCCGGGTCACGCTGCGCCCGGTGGCGCCGTCCCCGGTCGGTGCGTACCAGGTCCGCGGCGTCCGCCTGGGCCCGGGGACGCTGTCGGTCTCGGTGGACCCGGCCGGCCGCGTCACCGACGTGTCGGCACCGGCCGGGCTGACCGTCGACGCCGCATGAGCCGCGCGCTGGTCGCCCAACACCCGGGCGCTGCTGCGGCTGAAACCCAAGTCCGACCCCCGCACGTTCCGCAAAACGGAGACGTGGCGCGGCGTGCGGTCCCGGCTCGGCCGGTACCCGACGCTGGACCGATGCCACGCGGTTGACGCCCGGGGAGCATCCCGTCGAAGTCGTCTCGGCGCCGACCGCCCGACGCTCACTCGCGCCAGCCGGCCAGCTCCACGTTCTTGCCGACCTCGACGCGCACGCCCAGGCGGACCTCCTTGGTCTCGCCCGGCGCGAGCTCGAGCCGCCAGGTGACCACGCCCATCTCGGTGCGCTCGGCCGGCTCGGGCTCGACGCGCGTCTCCCGTACGGTGATCTGGTCGTCCCGCGAGACCGGAAGCTGGTCGAGCACGGTGACCCGCGCGGGCAGCGGGGTGTGGTTCGCGACGGTCGTGCGGTACTCGGCCTCGCGGCGCCGGGCGAACCCGAGCGCGGCCTTGGCGGCCGTGCGGCGCACGAGCTTGCGTTCGACCCGTACCCGGTCGTCGACGCCGAGCGCCAGCTCGACCTCCTCACCCGGGGCCCAGACCGGCAGCGGTACCGCGCCGACGAACTCGCCGGCGTGGAAGACCGCGGCCCGGCCGGGCAGCAGGGTGTGCGCCGAGCCGTTGGTGACGGTCGCCCGCAGGTGCGCGTCCGGGCTGCGCACCGGCGCGGTCACGTAGTCGAGCTTCGCGGTCAGCTCGACCACGGCCACGGTCGCCCGGTGCGCGCTGCCGTCCGCGGGCACGGCCACCGGACGGGCCGGCCGGTACGTCACCGCGGAGACGCCCGGTTCGGCCGTTGCCGGCGCCTCGACCACCTCGGCGAGCATCTCGTCGGCGTCCATCGCGGCGGCCGGCGCGGCCATCGTGTGCACCATGCCGCCCATCGCGGCACCGCGCGCCCGCACCGGGACCGGCCGCGGCGGCGGCACCGGCCGTACCCGGTCGAGGAACCACGGGTCCAGCTCGGGCACCTTGGTGGCGGCCGACGGGCGGGCGGTCGACAGGGCCAGCTCGCACTCCGGCCAGTCCTCACCGGTGTGCTGCCGGACCAGCCCGTACCAGGTCACGCTCAGCTGTTCGCCGACGAGCCGGGCGTCGTACGCGGACTCCCAGCCGGCTCCGTTGACCACATAGGACAGTTCAAGGTGGACATCCGTGTCGCTCTCGCCGACCGCGAGGCTCACCACCGCGGCGAGCCGGTCCGGCTCCCGCCGGGCGGTCAGCTCGCCGAGCCGGCGACCCACCGCGGAGAGCTTGTCGGTGACCAGACCGCGGCGCTCGACGAGGTCGCGCTGCCGCCTCCGGACGGCGGTCAACCGCTCGCCGAGCGAGTCCGCGAACGCGGTGACCCCGGCCGGGTCCGCATCCCCGGTGGCCAGCGCGCGTGCGTACGTCCCACCCGCCCGCTGCGCGAGCTGCTCCAGGAACTGGGCGAGCTGCGCCTGTACGCCGTCCGCGTCGGCGAGCTCGGCCAGCTCGGACTCCAGCGACCGCCGCTCCTCCTCGAGCGCCGCGACCGACGCGTCCGGCGTGCGGGCGTGCCGCTTCGGGACCACGTCCACGCCGAGCACGGTCGCGTCGCCCCGCCCGCCGACCCGGACCGAGTCCGGGTGCAGGCCCATCGGCAGCGGCCCGATCGTGACCTGGTGATCTCCGGCGGGCAGGGGCAGCGAGCCGCGCCGGGTGATCCGGGCCCGGTCCGGGTAGACGGTCACCGCGACGATCGGCGCCTCGAGCTCTGGCTGACTCACACGTGCGAGGCTACCCGGCGGCGGCCGCCCTCCGGCCGCCCAGCAGGAGCCCGACCAGCGCGCCGACGGCACACAGCCCCGCGACCGCGAAGAAGATCTCCCGGTACTCGATCCGCAGCACCGCGTTGACCGCCTCGATGTAGGCGTCGTTCTTCGCCCTGAACTCGGCCTCGGTCATGCCGAACGGGATCGGCTGGACCAGGTTCACGGTCAGCTCCTGGAACCGGTGCAGGCCCCACGCGGTCAGCGCCGCCACGCCGAGCAGCATGCCCATCATCCGGGCCACCACCACGCCGGCCGAGGCGACGCCGTGCTGAGCCGGCGGTACCGCCCGGAGCACGGCCGCGGACAGCGGCGCGATGACCAGGCCGAGGCCGAGCCCGGCGAGCGCCAGGTCGGTGTCGAGCCGGGGCAGGTCGAGCGGCCCGATCCCGTACCGTGCCGCCAGCACCTCCCTGGGCCAGCCGGCGACCAGGACGTACGCGCCGGCGGCCAGCGCCAGACCGCCCACCGTGACCCAGCGCTCCCCCAGCCAGCGCGCGAGCAGCCCGCCGAGCGCCGCGCCCACCGCGAGCGCGATCAGGAACCGGCTGAGCAGCAGCGCGCCGCCGAGCGAGTCCTTGCCGAGCAGGGTCTGCGCGATCAGCTGCACGTCGACGAGCGTGACCAGCAGCGCGGCGCCGGCGAGCAGGCTGGCCACGAGCGCGGCGAGGAACACCCGCATCCGTACCCCGGCCGGGTCGAGCAGCTTGGTGCGGGCCCACCGCTCCCACATGAGGAACAGCACGAGCCCGGCGACCCCGGCGGCGACCGTCCACCGGCCCCACGGCGGGAGGACGGACCGCTGCGGGTCCGGGTTGTAGAGCCCGACCACGAGCAGCGCCAGCGAGACCGCGAGCAGCAGCCCGCCGACGACGTCGATGCGCTGGCGCCGGTCGCGGGCCGCGGCCGGCCGGGACGGCACCGCGAGCCAGACGACCAGGGCCGCCAGCGCGGCGAGCGGTACGTTGATCCAGAAGATGCCGCGCCACCCGATCAGTGCCGCGATCCCGGCGCCGTACAGCGGCCCGAGGACGCTGCCGAGCTCCTGCGCCGCGCCGACGACGCCGAGCGCGACCGGCCGCCGGGCCTCCTCCCACAGGTCCGCGACCAGGGCCATCGTCACCGGCAGCAGGGCGCCGCCGGCCAGGCCCTGCAGGGTACGGCCGGCGATGAGCACGTTCAGCGTCCAGGCGGCCGCGGTCAGCACGGACCCGAGCGCGAACCCGGCGAGACAGGCGTAGATGAGCGGCTTGCGGCCGTACCGGTCGGAGAGCCGGCCGAGCAGCGGCATGCCGGCCACGTACCCGAGCAGGAAGCCGGTGATGACGGGGGTGGCCCGCTCCAGGTGGTTGAGCCCGACGCCGAGGTCGGTGACGATCGGCACGAGCACGGTGACGACGACGTACGCGTCGAGCGCGGCGAGCAGGACAGCGGCTCCGCCGACGCCGAGCGCGAGGCTACGGCGCACTGATGTTGACGGGCGCGTCGAACTCGGTGAACGTCACGGTCACGTTCACGGGCTTCTCGCCACCACTGGCCGGCACCGCGAACGTGGCCTTGACCAGGCGCTTGGTGTCGGCCGCGAGCCACAGCTTGCCGGTGACGCCCTCACCCACGCCGGGCACGATCGTGGCGAGGTCCGTCGCGTTGAGCTTGGCCGCGACCCGGTACGTGTCGACGCCGCCGACCCTCTCCCGCGCCTCGGTCTTCGCATCGGTCGCGCTGCTGAGCACCTTGGCGATGCCGCGCTCGGGGTCGAGGATCGCGGACGGGTCGTACACCCCCGAAGCGAGCGCCAGCGGCAGCTTCTGCCAGCCGCCGGTCAGGCCCTTGATGTAGATGGAGTCGCCGACCACGACGAACTCCAGGTCGAGGCTCGCCCCACCCTGGCCGATCTGCGCGTTGCCCTTCGCGTTGCCCTCCTTGGTGAGCTGCCCACCGGCGCGGCGCAGGGCGAGACCGCCCACGGTACCGTCCGATTCAATGGCGAAGCGGACGGTGTTGACCACCCGCATGGCCGCGGCGGACTCGGAGAGCAGGGTGTCGCCGGCGGGCAGGTCGCCCGACTGGCGTGAGCCCTTGCAGCCGGCCAGGCCGGCGGTGACGAGGCCGATGGCGACGACAGCGAGCAGGGCGAGGGCGGTGACGGGGCGGCTCGGGCGCATAGTGGGCATGCTAGTGGCGCAGATCCAACCCTGCCCGGTACGACCGGGTGGGTAGGCTCGGACTCGTGGACATCGTGGTGACCGACAACCAGGAACAGGAGCGGTTCGAGGCGCACGTCGACGGCGAGCTGGCCGGATACGCGCAGTACAAGCAGCGTCCCGACGGGATCGCGCTGACCCACTTCGAGACGCTCCCGGCGTACGGGGGCAGGGGTGTGGCCTCGACGCTGGCCCGCGAGGCGATCGCCCGGGTCCGGGACAGCGATGCCCAGGTGATCCCGTTGTGCGAGTTCGCCGTTTCCTATATCCGTGAACATCCGGAATACGTGGATCTGGTGGTCGAGCGCTACCGTGGCGAGGTCACCGCGTGACGTTGCTGCTGGCGGTCGCGGAACGGCCGTGGACCGAGATCCCCGCGGTCCGGCTGGTCGGCGGCATCCTCGGAGTGCTGATCATCGTCGCCGCGATCCGCGCGATGTTCGGCGGCGGCCGCAGGCGCTGAGTGTTGCGGTCGGGGACGGTGCCGGAGCACCGTCCCCGACCTGTGTCACGGCAGCGTGGGCAGGAAGGTCGGTGGCTTGCGCACCAGGCTCGCCTGCTCGAACGCGTAGCCCAACGCGATCAGCGTGGGCTCGGAGAACCGGCCGCCGAAGAACGACACGCCGAGCGGCAGGAAGCCGCGCGCGTACCCGGCCGGCACCGTGATGTTCGGGTACCCGGAGACCGCGGCCGGCGTCGACGAGCCAACGAACCCGGTGAAGTCGTCACCGTTCTCCAGGTCCGTCACCCACGCCGCGTTGTTGGTGGGCGCCAGGATGGCGTCCAGCCGGTGCGTGGCGACGGCCGAGTCGATCGCGTTGCGGGCACCGTTGGTGGCGGTGGCGCGCTGCGCCCGGTACGTCGGGTCGTTGAGGTCCCCGCTGGTCGCCTGCGCCAGCTCGAAGATCTCCTGTCCGAAGAACGGCATCTCGATGTCGGCGTTCTCGTTGTTGAACGCGATCAGCCCGGCCAGGTCGGCGGGGTGCCGGCCCGGCGTCGCGGCCAGGTACGCGTTGATGTCGTGCTTGAACTCCACCAGCAGCGCCGGGAACTCCGCCTCGAAGACCGGGTCGAGGCCGGGCAGCTCGACGTTGTCCACGACCACCGCGCCGCGGGCGCGCAGCGTCGCGATCGTGGTGTCGAGCACGGCGAGCACCTCCGCGTTGTCGTTCGCGGCCGCCCGCCACACACCGATCCGCTTGCCGCGCAACGCGTCGGGCTGCAGCGCGCGGAGGTAGTCCCGGTCCACGAACGGGCGCGCCGGCGCGGTCGCCGGGTCCCGTGGGTCGACGCCCTGGATCACCGAGAGCACGGCCGCCGCGTCGGTGACGTTGCGCGTCATCGGCCCGGCGGTGTCCTGCTCGGCCGAGATCGGCACGACACCGGCCCGGCTGACCAGCCCGAGGGTGGGCTTGATGCCGACGATGCCGTTGGCGCCGGACGGGCACACGATCGAGCCGTCGGTCTCGGTGCCGATGGTGACCGCGGCGAGGTTCGCCGCCGCGGCGGCGCCGGAGCCGCTGCTGGAGCCGCACGGGTTGCGGTCGAGCACGTACGGGTTGTTGGTCTGGCCGCCCCGGCCGCTCCAGCCACTGGACGAACTGGTGGACCGGAAGTTCGCCCACTCGGAGAGGTTGGCCTTGCCGAGGACCACCGCACCGGCCGCGCGCAGCCGCGACACCAGGAACGCGTCGCGAGCCGGCTTCGCGCCGATCAGTGCGAACGAGCCGGCCGTGGTGTGCATCCGATCGCGACTGTCTACTTTGGTGTCCACGTTGTCCTTCAGCAGGACGGGTATCCCCTCCAGCGCGCTCCGGGCCCCGTGCCGGTGCCGGTGCACGTCGCTGCGCGCGGCCTCGCGCAGCGCGTCGGGGTTGGTCTCGATGACCGCGTTCAGCAGCGGGTCCACCTTGCGGATCCGCTGCAGGTAGAACGCGGTCAGCGCCACCGAGGAGAGCCGGTGCCGCTCGATCGCGCGCTGCAGGTCGAGCACCGTGGCGCGCTCCAGGTCGATGCCGCGCAGCACGGCACCGCTCGTGGTGCCGGCCGCGGGTTGCGCGGTCGCCACCGGCGGGCCGGCGAGTGCCAGACCGGCGGTGATCACCGCGGCCAGGCACCAGCGGGCAAGTCGCATCGTCCACCTCCTATGGATTGCTCCTACGAGGTGTCTACTCCGGCCGGCGCGAGTTGACCAGCCCGGCGCCGGGCAGCTCGGCCGGGCGGCCATAGGATCGCGGGTGTGCTGACCCGCCTGCCCACCCTGCTGCCCGGCCTCACCGCGCTCTACCGGGACCTGCACGCCCATCCCGAGCTGTCGTTCGAAGAACACCGGACCGCCGCCGAGGTTGCCCGCCGGCTGACCGACCTCGGGTACGACGTGACGACCGGCGTCGTCGGCGTGCTGCGCAACGGTTTCGGTTCGCACGTGCTGCTCCGGGCCGACATGGACGGGCTGCCGGTGACCGAGCGGACCGGCCTCGGGTACGCCTCGACACACCCCGGCGTCATGCACGCCTGCGGGCACGACCTGCACGTCACCTGGCTGATCGGTGCCGCGACGCTGTTCGCGGCCGGGCGCGATGCCTGGTCCGGCACGCTGACACTGGTGTTCCAGCCGGCCGAGGAGATCGCGGCCGGCGCGGACGCGATGGTGGACGACGGCTTCTTCGACCGCTTCGGGGTGCCGGAGGTCGGCCTCGGCCAGCACGTGTTGCCGATCCCCACCGGCACGGTTCGCTGCCGTGCCGGCCTGGCGATGGCCGCGGCCGACGCGCTGAAGGTACGGCTGATCGGGCGCGGCACCCACGGCTCGACGCCGGAGTCCGGGGTCGACCCGATCGTGCTGGCCGCCGCGACGGTCATGCGGCTGCAGACCGTGGTGTCCCGCGAGATCGGCATCGACGATGCCGCGGTGCTCACGGTCGGCACGCTGCATGCCGGTACCAAGGAGAACATCATCCCGGACGACGCCGAGCTGACCCTGAACATCCGCAGCTTCGATCCGGCGGTACGCACGAGGGTGCTCGCGGCCGTCGAGCGCATCATCCGCGGCGAGGCGGCCGCGTCGGGCGCGCCGTCGCCACCGGAAATCTCGACGCTGTACGCGTTCCGGCCGGTCACCAACGACGAGGCGGTCGCCGCCCGGGTGGCCGGCGCGTTCGCCGCGCGGTTCGGGGCGGACCGGGTCGTCGCGGGCCCCCGGCTGGGCGGCAGCGAGGACTTCGGGGTCTTCGGCGAGCGGGGCGGGTTCCCGTCGCTGTTCTGGTTCGTCGGTGGCACCGACCCGGACGCCTACCGCGCGGGCGGGGTCCCGTCGAACCACTCGCCGCACTTCGCGCCGGTGCTCGACCCGACCCTCAGGCACGGCGTGGAGACGCTGGTCACGGCCGCGCTGCAGTGGCTGGCTCGCTGACCGTGCCGGCCGTGGCGTCCGCCGTCGCGCCGGCCATCGCGGCGGGGGTGAACAGCCGCCACGCCACCACGGTGAGGACCACCATCACCCCGAACGAGGCCCAGAACGGCGCGGTGATGCCCAACGGCCGGGCGATGAGCCCGCCGAGCGCCGCGCCGAGCGCGGAGCCGCCGACCCCGAACAGGTAATAGACGCTGTTGGTACGGCCGCGGAGCCGGTCCGGTACCGCCCGCTGGCGCACGGTGACGCTGATGGTTCCCCAGCACGCCGCGTGCACGCCGAACACGAACAGCGTGCGTGCCACACCGCCAGTGCCAGCCCGGCGAGCACCGTACCGCGCAGCAGGTTGACCACGACGATCAGCCGCCGCCGGTCGAGCCGGTCCACGTAGACGCCGCTGACCAGCGCGAACAGCAGCCATGGCAGTTGCTGGGCGAAGACCGCGCCGCCGATCAGCGCGGGGTCGCTGGTAAGCGACGCGAGCAGCAGCGGGCCGGCCGCGAGCACCACGCCGTCGCCGACGTTCGAGACCGCGCTGGCCGTCCACAGCTTCGCGTACTCCGCGCCGAGTGGTCGCTCTGGTCGCTTCTCCCCCATGCCGCGGCACGCTAACGGTCGATGTCCCGGCGCGGCAACGGGTTTCGTTCCGCCCGGCGCGTAACGTTCTGGCATGAGCGTCTCGTTGGCTGTTGTCGGGGCCGGGGACCGCGGCGCGGCGTACGCGCGCTTCGCGGCCCACTTCCCGGATCGGGCGAGGGTGGTCGCGGTGGTCGACCCGCGGGCGGAGTACCGCGACGCGCTGGCCGACCGTCTCGAGGTTCCGGTGGCCGGTCGGATGTCCGACTGGCGGGAGCTGGCGGCCCGGCCCCGGCTGGCGGATGCGGTCATCCTCGCCACGCCCGACCGGGAACACGCCGAGCCGGTCGGTCGCTTCGCCACGCTCGGGTACGACATCCTGCTGGAGAAGCCGATGGCGCCGACCGAGGCGGAGTGCGAGGCGGTCGTCGAGACCGCCCGGCGTACCGGCATCCTGCTGGCCGTGTGCCACGTGTTGCGCTACACCCGGTACACGGAGGCGGTGAAGCGGCTCGTCGTGAGCGGCGCGGTCGGCCGGATCGTCGGCGTCGAGCACCTGGAGCCGGTCGGCTGGTGGCACTTCGCGCACGCGTACGTCCGCGGGAACTGGCGCCGCGCGGACGAGTCCTCGTCGAGTCTGCTCGCGAAGTGCTGCCACGATCTGGACTGGCTCCGGTACATTGTGGACGCTCCACCGGCCCGCGTGTCCAGCGTGGGCGCGCTGCGCCACTTCCACCGGGGTAACCGGCCGGCCGGCGCGGCGGATCGCTGCCTGGACTGTACGGTCGAGGACTCCTGCCCGTACTCGGCGAGGCGCCTCTACCGGGCCTGCCTGGCCGACCCCGATCGGCGGATCTGGCCGCTGTCGGTGGTCACCCGCGACCTGACCGACGGCGGAGTCGACGCCGCGCTGCGCACCGGCCCGTACGGGCGCTGTGTCTACGCCAGCGACAACGACGTGGTCGATCACCAGGTAGTGGTCACCGAGTTCACCGGCGGCGCGACGGCGACGCTGACGATGAGCGCGTTCACGCCGCACATGCGCCGCCGTACCCGCATCATGGGTACGCTCGGGTACCTCGAGGGCGACGGCGAGCGGATCGTGCACACCGACTTCGTCACCGGCGGCACGTCCACGGTAGACACGACGGTCGCCTCGGCCGGCCACGACGCCGGCTCCGGCCACGGTGGCGGCGACTTCGGCCTGATGGCCGCGTTCGTCGAGGCAGTCGCTTCCGGGGACCGCACGCGGGTCCGCTCCGGCCCCCAGGAGTCGCTGGACAGCCACCGGATGGCGTTTGCCGCCGAACGCAGCCGACTGGCCGGCGGGGGGCCGGTCGACCTCTGTCCACAGTAGATTCGGGTGCTACCTTGTCGTACGTCTGTCCTAGCATGTGACGAGCTGGTGGCGGAGTTGGACGCCGGCGGCGCAGGCGCGACCCGTAGGATGCGGCGGTGACCCGCCCGGTGCTCGCGTTGGACCTCGGCTCGTCGTCGGTACGGGCCGTGGTGTTCGACGCCGGGTTGGTACCGGTGGCCTCGGTACGCAGGAGCACGGCGGTGTGGCAGGACGCGACCGGCGCCGCCACGCTGGACGCGGACGCGTACCTGGCGGCCACCGCGGAGTGCCTGGACGAGTTGCACGCCAACGGCGCGCTGGCCGGGGTGGGTACGGTCGCCATGTCCTGCCAGTGGCACTCGCTGATCCCGCTGGACCGGCACGGGCGGCCGGTGGGGCTGGGACTGTCCTGGATGGACACCCGCGCGGCCCTGCCGGCCGAGCCGGCGCCGCTCGACGCGGCCGCGTTCCACCACCGTACCGGCGCCTGGTGGCACGCACTGTACTGGCCGGTGCGGATCGCCTGGCTGCGCGCCGATGGGCTGCCCGCGGTGCGCTGGACCGGGCTCGGCGGGTACGTCGCCGGGCGGTTCCTCGACACCGGCGGTGCCGTGACCGTCTCGGAGGCGTCCGGCACGGGCGCGCTGGACACGATCGCGTGCCGCTGGGACGCGGAGGCGCTGGCGCTGGCGGGGGTCACCGAGGACCAGGTACCGCCGGTCGCGCCGGACGACTGGCGCGGGCGGCTGAGCAACCGGGCCGGGGAGCAGCTCGGCGATCCCACCCGGCGCTGGCCGGACCTGGTCGGGGCGCGGTGGTCGCTGCCGGTCGGCGACGGCGCGGCGAGCGCGTTCGGCAGCGGCTGCGTGGGGCCTGACCGGCTCAGCGTGACGGTGGGTACCTCCGCAGCGGTCCGCAGGATCGTGCCGGGCGCGCCGGAGGTACCGGCGACCGCCTGGCGGTACCGGGTGGACCGGGCCCGCAGCGCGCTCGGGATCGCGTACTCGGGCGGCGGTGTCCTCTATGACTGGGCGGAGTCGCTGGTCGGCGACCCGGGCGAGGCCGCGCTCGACGCGCTGCCGCCCGGGGCGCACGGGCTGGTGTCGCTGCCGTACCACGCCGGGCACCGGCCGCCGCTGGCCGCGGGTGCCACCGGGACGCTGCACGGCCTGCGCCTGTCGACGACCGCGGCCGAGGTGGTCGCCGCCACCATGGAGGGCGCCTGCCACGAGCTGGCCGACGGGGCCCGGGTGCTGGACCCGGACGGGACCGCCACAGCCATGCTCGGCGGCGGCGCGGTCGCTGCCTCGCCCTGGCTGGCCCGCCGGCTCGCCGCCGCCTTCGGCGGGAGCGCGCTACGGTGCCTCGACCCGGAGGTGGGCGCGCGCGGGGCGGCGGCGCTGGCGCTCGGTATCAACCCGACGCCGCGGATCGAGCGCGTCACCGTCCCACCGTCCGATGTGGAGCTGATGGCGGCCGCCGCGCAGCACTACCACACCGTCCGGGACGCGCTCGCCGACCTGCCGCCGCCCTGACCCCGCGCCGCGCGGACCGACCGGCACCACCCGGACACCGCGCGAACCGCACGGGACGAGCCAGAAAGGTGCCGGATCGACGTATCTCCGAGGCAGGCGCGGCGGTGGGGCCTCATACCTGACGTGTGGGGGTGGCACCGGGCCCCACCGCGCGCGGGGGACAACGCCGGCAGTGGGAACTGGGACCTCCGGCGCATCCAGCAGTGATCGCTGCTGAGATTAGTCAACCGCGGGGTACAGACATAGCGCAGATCGCCGGTTTAACCGAGACATAAGGAAAGTTTGCTCCCCACCTCAGGTCCGCTCAGTCCAGATCCACAGTGGAGTTGCGGCGCCGGATGAGCCAGTTCAGCCGGGGCGTCTCGGGCGGGTTCTCGGCGTCGACGAAGAGCATGACGACGCTGGCCCCGCCGAGGTGGCCGCGGTCGATGGAGAGCGCCCCGCCGCCCGCCATCGCGACCCGGCGGGCGATGTCCAGGCCGAGCCCGGTCGAGCCGGCGTCGCTGGCGCCGCGGCGCAGGGCACGCTCGGGGTCCGGGATGCCGGGTCCGGCGTCCTCGACCCGCACCGAGACGTAGCCGGCCCGGCGCGACACGTGCACCTCCAGCGCCGTACCCTGCGGCGTGTAGCGGAAGACGTTGCCCAGCACGGCGTCGAGCCCGGCGTCCAGGTCGGACCGGGCGACCAGGACCGGCGCCGGGGTGTCGGTACCGTAGACCGCGCAGCGCCGGCCCTGGTCCTCCGCGACCGCGGCCCAGAACCCGAGCCGGTTGCGGACGACCTCGCTCGCGTCGCACTGCTTCGGCGTCGGCGCCTCGGCGACCGCGGGCAGCCGGGCGGTCCGGATCAGGTCGTCGATCTCGGCCTCCAGCGCGTCGACCGCCTGCCGTACCCGGGGATCGCCGAGTGTCTCGGTCTCCAGCCGGACCACGGTCAGCGGGGTACGCAGCCGGTGCGACAGGTCGGCGATCAGCTCCCGTTCGGTGGCCAGCAGGACGGCCACCCGGTCGGCCATCGCGTTGAACGCCGCGCCGGCCTCGGCCAGCTCGCGGGGGCCGCTCGGCCGGACCCGGACGTGCAGGTCACCACCACCCAGAGCGCCGGCCGCGGCGGCGAGCTGGCGGGCGGACCCGACGACCTTGGCGGCGAGCCGGTCGCCGACGAGCACGGAGACCACGACCAGGCCGAGCCCGATCGCGGCCAGCGCGTACCACGCGCCGCGTACCCCGGTCTGCAGCTTCGGGCCGGGGATGAAGACCTCGACGACCGCCGCGCTGAACCGGCCGATGTCCACCGGCTCCAGGTACGCCAGCCCGCCGGGTACGTCCACGATCACGGAGTCCAGCTGGCTGGCGGCGAGCCGGATGTCCTCGGCGCGGGCCCGGCTGCGGCCGACCCACGGCGCGTCGCCGGCCAGCCCGTGCACGGCCACCCGGTCGGCCGCGCCGTCGCCGGTGGTCGCGATCGCACGTTCGACCGCCACCGGTTCGGTGGTGACCGCGAGCACCGCGACGACCACCGCGGTCTCGCGCTCCGCGTCGGCCAGGGCCCGTTCCCGGGCCAACTGCTCGACGACGAGCGCGAGCGGGATCAGGAACGCGAGCGCCACCAGCGAGGTGACCGCGACCGACACCAGGGCCAGCGTGCCTCTCAGTCCGGAACCGCGAACCGCACTCCGACGCCCCGCACGGTGTGCAGGAACTTCGGCCGCGCCGCGCTCTCCCCGAGCTTCCGCCTCAGCCAATACAGGTGTACGTCGATGGTCTGATCGTCGCCGACCGATGGCTGTCGCCATACCTCCTCCAGCAGCTCGCGCCGCGACACCACCCGTCCGGGCCGGGCCGCCACGTACGCGAGCAGGTCGAACTCCTTGCGCGTCAAGGCGAGCGCGGCCCCGTCCAGGAACGCCTGCCGTTGCGCGAGGTCCACCCGCAACGTACCCGCCTCGATCGTGGTCGGCGGCTCGGCGGGCGCGCCGCGGCCGGACCGGCGCAGCACGGAGGTCACCCGTGCGTCGAGGTGCGCGCTGGTGAACGGCTTGACCATGTAGTCGTCCGCGCCCGCCTTGAGCAGCCGGACGATCTCCGCCTCGTCGTCCCGGGCGGTCGCGATGATGATCGGGGTGTCCGAGATGCCGCGCAGCATGCGCAACGCGTCCGCGCCGTCCAGGTCGGGCAGGCCGAGGTCGAGGATGACGACATCGGGGGCGGCGGACGCCACGCGGCGCAGCGCCTCCAGTGCGGTACCGACCGCGTACACAGTGTGACCGCAGTTGGTCAACGACCGCGCCAGCGTTCCCCGCATGATGTGGTCGTCCTCGACGAGCAGGACCTGGGCCATGGTGTGCACGCTACGCCTGCGGCAGGATATGGGCGTGCCCCGCGGGCTGGCGTACTTCTTCGCCTGGGGTGTGGCGACCTCGGTGATGGTCGGCGCGTCCTGGCTCGGGATCAACTCTGCGTTGTCGACCGCTGCCCCGGCGCGCACGGCGCCGCTCTCCGCCGCGGAGCTACGCCGGGCCGCGCCGGAGCCGTCACCGACGCCGCTGCCGGCGCCCACTCCCGAGCGCCCGTCGCCGACCCCGACGGCCAGCAGCCCTGCGCCGAAGCCAGCCGCGTCGCCGTCGCCGTCGCCGTCGAGCACCGGTTGGGTGCCCGAGCCGGACGGGCGCGGCGGTACCGCGTACCGGCGCACGTTCCGGATGCAGGGTGGCGAGGCCACGATCTGGTTCGCCCGGGGCGAGATCCGGGTGCTCTCGACGCAGGCCAGGCCCGGGTTCGCGGTCGACATCGAGCGCCCGGCACTGGACTCGACGACGGTGACCTTCTACTCCAGCCGGCACCGCTCGCGGGTCTGGGCCACCTGGCGCACCGGGCCGTACGCCGAACTCAACGAGGGGCCGGTGAGGTAAGGCCGCCCGTGCACGCCCCCGTTCACCGCGCACGAACGGCCCCCTTGGTTGAGGACGCTAGGTGACGGGACGATCGGACCGCGATAAGGCCGATACAATTTGGAGATCTTGGATGGGCTGCGTTTCCGCGTGCTGGGTCCGCTCGCGGTTGTCCGGGCTTCCGGGCAGCCGCTCCTTCTCGGTACGCCGAAGCAGCGCACGGTCCTCGCCCTGCTGATCCTGCGCGGCAACCACCTGGTCACGGTCGAGGAGCTCGTCGACGAGGTGTGGCCGAAGGACCCGCCCGCCTCCGCGGTCGCGAACGTCCGCACGTACGCGGCGAACCTGCGCCGTACGCTCAGCGACGGTGACACCGGCTCCTCGCGGTTCTCCTCCCGCGGCCCCGGCTACCTGCTCGCGGTCGCCGACGACGAGCTGGACCTGTCGAGGTTCGAGCACGCGGTACGGCTGGGCCGCGCCGCCCTGGCCGCGGGCGATCACGCGGTCGCGGCCGGTCACCTCCGGTCCGCGCTCGGGTTGTGGCGCGGCCACCCGCTCGCGGACGTCCCGCTCGGCCCGGTGCTGAGCGCGACCTGCCTGGCCCTGGAGGAGCAGCGGACCGCCGCAGTCGAGGCACACGCGGAGGCGCGGCTCGGCATGGGCGACGGCGCGGCCGTCCTGGCGATGCTGCACGACCACGTCCGAGCGCAGCCGCTGCGCGAGCGCGGGTACGAACTGCTGATGGCGGCCCGGTACCAGACCGGCGACGTGGCCGGCTCGCTGGCCACCTACGCCGACGCCCGGGCCACCCTCGTCGATCAGCTCGGCGTCGAGCCGGGGCCGCGGCTGCGCCGGATGCAGGGCGCCGTGCTGCGCGGGGACTTCGGCGGCATCGGAGTCGCGGTCGGCGCGCAGCCGGGCCCCACCGGGCCGGCCCGCCGGGATCCGCCGGTCCCCCGCGAGCTGCCCGCGGACCTCAGCTCGTTCACCGGGCGGCAGGTCGAGCTGGCCCGGCTCAGGGCGGCGCTGGCCACCGGCACGCCGCACCCCGGCCGTCCCACGGTGATCTGCGTGTACGGTCCGGGCGGCGCCGGTAAGTCCACATTGGCCGTCCACTTCGCACACTCGGTGGCGGACCGGTTCCCGGACGGCCAGATCTACCTGGACCTGCGCGGCGCCACGGCGGGCCTGGCGCCGCGCACGCCGTACGAGGCGCTGGTCGGCTGCCTGCGTTCGCTGGGCGTTCCGAGCGAGCGCATCCCGGCCGACCCGGCCGACGCGGCGGCCCGGCTCCGCTCGTCGACCGCCGGGCGGCGGCTGCTGCTCCTGCTGGACAACGCGGTCGACGCCGAGCAGGTGGCGCCCCTCCTGCCGGCCGGGCACACCTGCGCGGTCCTGGTCACCAGCCGGCAGGTCCCGGCCACCCTCGACGCCGACCTGCACCTGCGGGTCGGCGGGCTCACCCCGGCCGACTCGGTCGCGTTGCTGCGCCGGCTCGCGGGACCGGCGCACGAGCCCGACGCCGGGCGGGTCGCCAGCTTCTGCGACCACCTGCCGCTGGCGCTGCGCATCGCCGGTGCCCGGCTGGCCGCGCGTACCGATCTGACCGCGGCCGACCTCGCCGGCCGGCTCTCCGACGAGCGGCGCCGCCTGGACGAGCTGGGCATCGGCAGCCTGGCCGTACGCTCCTCGCTGCGGATCAGCTACGACGCGCTCACCGGCGACCCGGTGGCCGTGGCCGCGTTCCGGCTGCTCGGCATCGTCCGAGTGCCGGACGTCGAACCCGGCACGATCGCGGCCGCGCTGCGGATCCCCGACCGTGAGGTGGTCCGCCGCGCGCTGGATCGCCTGGTCGACGCGCAGCTCGTCGAGGCGCTCCCGTCCGGGCGCTACCACCTGCACGATCTCGTCCGGCTCGCGGCCGCCGAGTACGCCGAGCGGGACGAGGCCGAACCGGCCCGCCGGCAGGCGCTGCGCCGGACCGTGCTCTACTACCTGGCCAGCGCGCGGCGCGCCGACGATCTGCTGCGACCCGGCCGGCGCAGGCGCTCGACGAGCCTGCTGCCGCCGGACGACCTGCGGCCCGCGCCGCTGGCCACCCCGGCGGACGCGGTGGCCTGGCTCGACGCCGAGATGCGTACCCTGCTCGCGGTCGCCGAGCAGACCAGCGAGCTGCCCGGCGAGGAAGGGCTGTTCGCGCTGCGGCTGGCCGAGTTCGTCAACTTCACCGTCGGCAAGCGCGGCGAGTTCCACACCGAGCTGCGCTTCGCCGAGCTGGCGCTGCGCGCGGCCACCCGACACGCCGGGCCGGTCGACAGCGCGGTCGCCAAAGCCTCCGCGCACTCGCTGGTCGGGCGCGCGCTGCTGCACCTCGGCCGGCTCGACGAGGCGACCGGGGCGCTGGGCCGGTCGCTGGAGATCCGGCGCGAGCTGGGCGACGGCGCCGGCGTCGCCGGTACCCTCATGGACCTCGCCCTGGTGCAGCAGTTCGCGCAGGCCCACGAGGCGGCCGCGGCGAGCCTGGTGGAGTGCCTGGCCACCGCGCGGGCGACCGGCCTGCGGCTGGAGACCGCGGTGATCCTGGGCAACCTCGGCAACACCTACACCGAGCTGGGGCGGTGGACCGACGCCCGGGAATGCTTCGAGGAGAGCCTGGCGCTGCGGCGGGAGCTGGGCGACCGGTCCGGCGCGGCGCTCACCCTGGTGTCGCTCGCGCAGGTGCACATGTACCAGGGTGACCTCGACGCCGCGCGGGCCGGGCTCGACGAGGCGGTGACCGCGTGCCGGGACAGCGGCAACCGGGTCGACGAGTGGGTCGCGCTGGTGCTGCGCAGCGAGGTCGGGCTGCGGCTGGGCCGGGTGCCGGCGGCGACCGAGGACGCGTACGCGGCGGCGACGCTGGCCGCGGTGGGCGACGACCCGTACCCGCGGGCGGCGAGCCTGCGCCAGCTCGCGAAGGTGCTGCGCGCGGCCGGTGCCGAGGCGGACGCGGTCGACTTCGCGCGGCACGCGGGCGCGCTGTTCGAGGCGGGCGTGGTGGTCCGCTCCCCCGCGGTGGAGCGGCTGCTGACCGACGGCTGACTCAGACCGCGTTGTCGGCGATGACGCCGCGGTACCAGCGGGCGCTGCGCTTGAGCACCCGCCGTTGGGTGGCGTAGTCCACGTAGACGAGGCCCCAGCGCTGGGCGTACCCCTGGTTCCACTCGAAGTTGTCCAGCAGCGACCAGACGTGGAAGCTCTCCAGCCGTACCCCGTCCGCGATCGCCCGGTGGGCGGCGGCGAAGTGGTCGCGGAGGAACTGGACCCGTTCCGCGTCGTCGATCGCGCCGTCGGCGTCGAGCACGTCCGCGCACGGGATCCCGTTCTCGGTGATGGAGATCGGCAGGTCGCCGTAGTCGCGCCGGACCCGGGTCAGGATGTCGTACAGCCCGTCGGGGTAGATCTGCTGCCAGGACGCCTCCGAGGTCGGCCAGCACTCGACCTGCTCCCGATCGGCGGTGACGTACAACGGGCAGTAGTACTGGACGGCGAGCAGGTCGACGGGGGCGGCGATCAGCGCCAGGTCGCCGTCCCGCACGGCGCGGGCGAACCGGCTGTCCGGGCCGAGGTCCGCGACCACGTCCTCCGGGTACCTGCCGCGCAGGGCCGAGTCGAGGTAGAACCGGTTCTCGTACCCGTCGACCAGCCAGGCGGCGGCCGCCGCGGACGCACTGTCGTCCGCGGGGTAGGTCGGGTGCAGGTTGAACGCCGGCCCGATCCGCGCGGTGATCCCGGTGCCGCGCATCGCCCGTACCGCCAGCCCGTGGCCGAGCTGCAGGTGGTGGGCGACGACGTGGGCGGCCTCCGGGTTCTGGAACCCGGGTGCGTGGTGGCCCTGCAGGTAACCGTTCTGCACCACGGTCTTCGGCTCGTTGATGGTCAGCCAGACCGGCACCTCGGCGCCGAGCGCCTGGAACACCAGGCCGGCGTAGTCGGCGAAGCGGTACGCGACCTGCCGCGACTCCCAGCCGCCCTCGTCCTGCAGGACCTGTGGCAGATCCCAGTGGAACAGCGTGGCCATCGGCGCGATCCCGCGCTCGTGCAGGCCGTCCACGAGCCGCCGGTAGAAGTCCAGCCCGCGCTGGTTGACCCGGCCGGAGCCGTCGGGCTGCACGCGGGGCCAGGCGATCGAGAACCGGTACGACCGCAACCCGAGGCCGCGCATCAGGTCCAGGTCCTCCGGGTACCGGTGGTAGTGGTCGGCCGCGACGTCGCCGGTGTCGCCGCCGAGCGTGTTGCCGGGCGTATGGGAGAAGGTGTCCCACACGGATGCCCCGCGTCCGTCCTCCTTGGTCGCACCTTCGATCTGGTACGCCGACGTGGCGGCACCCCACCCGAACCCGTCGGGGAAGCGCAGGCCCAGCCGGGCTTCAGGCGCTGAGTCCTTGGCTGGCTGGGTCAGCTCGGTCCGACGAATCAGCAGGGACATCGGATCTCCTTGGGTCGGGTCCGCGGGTGCGGTGCCAGCCAGCAGGCTCGCTGGCCAGGAGGCCGGTGGGCCGGAGGCTGTCGGGAGCGCTCCCACGGGTGGGACGAGCCGGTCGGTTGACAACGATGTACGGGGTGGGTTCGGCAGGACCTACGCTGGGACCGTCACCCTGGGCGTCTCCGGGAACAGGGTACCGTCGGCCCGCACAAAGATCACGCGGACCAGAAGTCTGCCCAGGTGGATGAGCCGGCAATGCACACCCGGTCCCATAGGATGGCTCCTGCTGTGTTGATGGACATAACTGCGTGCCGTCGTGCAGCTCAACCGGCGGATCGGGTTGCGGCCCGTGTGCCGGGTAGATCGGAGTCTTGACGATTTCGGTCGCCGTGGGGACGGGGAGGGCAATCCCCGTCCCCACGGGTGCTCGCCCGCACCCGTCAGCTTGGGTCGCCGGGGTGCGTGGCGCGCGGGAGCCGGGTCACGCGAGTGGTTCTCGGCCTGCACCTCCTCTCGCACCTGCGGTGGGGCGGCGACGGGGTCCGGGCTGATCCGCCGCCGCGGGTTCAATGAGCGTCACTGCTATCGATGGAAGCGCTCCCATCGACGTTGGTAGTGGACTGTAACTCTCGCGACGCGCCGGGGGAAGTACCTCGGCGAGATTGACGTGAATGATGCGCCCAGTGGTAATCCGGGTGCGGTAGCATGCCCATGACTTGTGGTGGGAACGCTCCCATGCCAGAATGTCGCCACTCGGTCGGGTCATCGCATCGAATGGCGCCACAGGGCATCCGGAGCATCCGCCGGAAGGTGGCGTGCAGGGCGTGCTGCTCGCGCTCGCCCGCTCGCGGTCCCGGGACCGCTCCCTTTCCTGATCCGTCCGATCCGGCGTCCGCCGACCGATCCCCGGTCCGGCGTACCTGCCGGTCAGGTCGACCCCCACGTGATCCCGGCCCGGTGCGGCATCGAGTGAGTCCACTGGCCGGCAGACCGCATCCCCGGCCGCAAGCCCAGGCCGGCAAGACAGGAGACCAGTGGCATGAGACTCCTCGGCAAACTCACCCAGCGGCGGCGAGGGCGGAGCCTCGCGCTGTTCGCGGCCGGCGCGCTCGTGGCCGTCGGAGGTGTCGTCGTACCCACCACCATTGCCTACGCGGCCCCCGGCTGTTCCATCCAGTACCGGAAGACATGGGACAACGGCAGTGGCTTCGGCGCCGATATCGCCATCACGAACACCGGTGACCCGATCACCGGCGGGTGGACGCTCACCGTCACCTTCCCCGGCACCCAGCGCCTGCAGAGCGGCTGGCCGGTCAACTTCAGCCAGCCGGCCGGCAGCAACGTCATGACCGTGGCGAGCAACGCCGCGTGGAACGAGAACCTGCCCACGAGCTCGACGTTCACCGTCGGGTTCAACGGCACCTATACCGGCGTGAACCAGGACCCGACCGTGTTCGCGCTCAACGGCACGACGTGCGGCGGCAGCACCCCCCAGCTGGTCGTCACGCCGACCAGCGTGAGCGTGCCCGAAGGCGGCATGGTCACGTACGCGGTCCGGCTCTCCTCCGCCCCGGGCGGCAACGTGACCGTGACGTCGACCCGGACCGCCGGCGACACCGACATCACGGTGAGCGCGGGCGGGACGCTGACGTTCACCCCGACCAACTTCGGGACGAACCAGAACGTGACCGTCTCGGCGGCCGAGGACGGCGACACGGCCAACGGCACCGCGACGATCGGGTTGACCGCGACCGGCGGGATCGCCGGCGCGACGGTCGCCGCGACCGAGTCGGACAACGACCCGGGCCAGGCGATCGTCGTCACGCCCACCGCGATCACCGTGCCCGAGGGCGGTACGCAGACGTTCGCGGTACGGCTGCAGAACCTGCCGACCGCCAACGTGACCGTGACGTGCGCGGTCGCCAGCACCGGCGACCCGAACATCAGCGTGGTCGCGGGTACCGGCACCAAGACGTTCACGCCCACGAACGGGACCACGAACCAGAACGTCACGGTGGCCGCGGCCGAGGACACCGATACGACCAACGGCACCCGGGCGATCAACTGCACGTCGGCCGGACTGACCACGGTCTCGGTCACCGCGACCGAGGCCGACAACGACCCCGGTGGCAACGCGATCGTCGTGACCCCGACGTCGGTGACCGTGCCCGAGGGTGGTACGCAGACGTTCGCGGTACGGCTGCAGAACCTGCCGACCGCGAACACGGTCGTCACGTGCAGCGCCGGAGCGGGTGACACGGACATCACGATCGCGGCCGGCGGCACGCTGACGTTCACGCCCACCAACGGCACGACGAACCAGAACGTCACGCTCGCCGCGGCCGAGGACGCCGACAACACCAACGGCAGCCGGCAGATCACCTGCGCGGCGACCGGGGTGACGTCGGGGACCGTCACCGCCACCGAGGGCGACAACGACCCGCCGCAGGCGATCATCGTGACCCCGGCCGCGCTGAACGTCGGCGAGGGCTCGACCGCTCCGTTCGGCGTCCGGCTCGCCGCCGCGCCGTCCGCGAACGTCACGGTCACCTGCACCGCGGGCACCGGCGACACCGACATCACCGTGGTGGCCGGCACCGGCACCAAGACGTTCACGCCGGCGAACTTCGGCACCAACCAGAACGTCACGCTGGCGGCCGCGGAGGACGCCGACTCGGCCAACGGCCAGCGCACCATCACCTGCGCCGCGACCGGGATCCCGTCGGCCACGGTGACCGCGACCGAGACCGACAACGAGCCGGTCCAGAACATCTACCTGACCGAGTTCCAGCTCCAGTACGACAAGCTCAAGAACCCGGCCAACGGCTACTTCTCGCCCGAGGGCATCCCGTACCACTCGGTCGAGACGCTGATGGTCGAGGCGCCGGACCACGGCCACGAGACCACCTCCGAGGCGTTCAGCTTCTGGATCTGGCTCGAGGCGGCATTCGGCCGGCACACCGGCAACTGGGCGCCGTTCAACAACGCCTGGAACATCACCGAGCAGTTCATCATCCCGACCGCGGGCGGGCAGCCCGGCGGCCAGACGGCGTACAACCCGTCGGACCCGGCCGACTACGCGCCCGAGTTCAACCAGCCGAGCCAGTACCCGGCGCCGCTGTCCACCTCGGTCGTGGCCGGGTCGGACCCGCTCGCCTCCGAGCTGCAGTCCACGTACGGCAACCGGCTCATGTACGCGATGCACTGGATCATCGACGTCGACAACACCTACGGCTTCGGCAACGGCCGGGGCGCGTCGCTGACCGAGTGCGGCGACAGCACGCCGAGGGTCACGTACATGAACACGTACCAGCGCGGCCCGCAGGAGTCGGTGTGGGAGACCGTGCCGCACCCGTCCTGTGAGACCGGCCGGTTCGGCCAGCCGGGTGCCGGCTTCCCGCCGCTGTTCGTGCAGGGCTCCGGATCCGGCCAGTGGCGCTACACGGCCGCGCCGGACGCCGACGCCCGCGCGATCGAGGCCGCCTACTGGGCGCTGACCTGGGCCACCCAGCAGGGCAACCAGTCGCAGATCTCCGCGTCCATCGCCAAGGCCGCGAAGCTCGGTGACTACCTCCGGTACGCGATGTACGACAAGTACTTCAAGAACCCCGGCTGCACCAACCCCAACTGCACCCCGGGTAGCGGCAAGTCCAGCTCGGCGTACCTGCTGAACTGGTACTTCGCCTGGGGTGGCGCCAACGACGGCGCCTGGGCCTGGCGGATCGGCGCCAGCCACAACCACGGCGGTTACCAGAACCCGCTCGCCGCGTGGGCGATGTCGCCGGCCGGGCCGACAGCGATCCGGCCGCAGTCGCCGACCGCGCCCGCGGACTGGAACACGAGCATGACCCGGCAGCTCCAGTTCATCAAGTGGCTCCAGTCGGCCGAGGGCGGCATCGCCGGCGGCGCGACGAACAGCTGGGACGGTGCGTACGCGGCGCCGCCGGCCGGCACGCCGGCGTTCTTCGGCATGGCCTACGACGTCGACCCGGTCTACCACGACCCGCCGTCCAACCAGTGGTTCGGCTTCCAGGTCTGGGGCCAGTCGCGCACGGCGGAGCTGTACCTGGTGACCGGCAACCCCCTGGCCAAGTCGATCCTGGACCCGTGGGTGGCGTGGGCGATCGCGCAGACCCAGCTCAACGCCGACAACACGTTCGCGGTGCCGAGCGAGATGAGCTGGAGCGGCGCGCCGTCCGGCAACTTCAACAGCGCCACCGGCACCCCGGCGGCCAACCCCGGCCTGCACGTCACGGTGACCTCACGCAACCAGGACGTCGGCGTGGCGGCGGCGCTCGCCCGGGCGCTCATCGCCTACGCGGCGCGCCCGGAGACCGCGAGTACCCCGCTGGCCCAGCAGGCCAAGGCGACCGCCAAGGGGCTGCTGGACCGGATGCTGCTGCTCAAGGACACCCGCGGGATCTCGGTCTGCGAATCCCGCAGTGACTACGAGCGGTTCAACGACGTCTGGAACTCCAGCACCCAGAAGGGCGTCTACATCCCCACCTCGTTCAACGGGACCATGCCCAACGGTGACCCGATCACCTCGACGTCGTCGTTCCTGAGCATGCGCAGCTTCTACAACAGCGACACGACCCCGACCTGCACCGGCGGGTCCGGGTCCGGTATCGCGGCGGTCACGGCCTACATGAACAACCAGAGCAACCCCGTGCCGTCCTTCCGGTACCACCGGTTCTGGGCCCAGGCGGACTTCGCCCTGGCCCTGGCCGACTACGGCAACTTCTTCCCGAACGGCTGATCGACCTTCTTCCCCACACCGGGGCGGGCGGCAGCGCATCCCTGCCGCCCGCCCCACCTACTCCCCGTCAGTCGACCCAGTCCTGGGAGGCCCGGCATGAAGCTCTGGATCCGTGGCGGCGGCGTCCGCATTGGTGTCCGTGTCGCCATCGCCGCCGCGACGCTCGTCGCCGGGGCCGCCGTCGCACCGCTGATCGCGGCCGGCCCGGCATCCGCCGCCACCTTCAACTACGGCGAGGCGCTGCAGAAGTCCCTGTTCTTCTACGAAGCCCAGCAGTCCGGCCCCAAACCCTCGTGGAACCGTGTCTCCTGGCGCGGCAACTCCGCGATGACCGACGGCGCCGGCGGCGTCAACCTCACCGGCGGCTGGTTCGACGCCGGCGACCACGTGAAGTTCGGCTTCCCGATGGCGTTCTCCACCACGATGCTGGCCTGGGGCGCGGTCGAGTACCGGGCCGCGTACCAGTCCTCCGGCCAGCTCACCCACCTGCTGAACAACCTGCGCTTCGTCAACGACTACTTCATCAAGGCGCACCCGTCGGCGAACGTCCTCTATGGACAGATCGGCAACGGCGGGCAGGACCACGCCTGGTGGGGTCCGGCCGAGGTGATGCCGATGGCGCGCCCGGCGTACCAGATCAACGCGACCTGCGGCGGCACGGAGCTGGCGGCGGAGACGGCGGCCGCGATGGCGGCATCGTCCATTGTGTTCAGACCGACCGACGCGGCCTACGCGAACACGCTGGTGTCGCACGCCCGGCAGCTCTACACGTTCGCCGACCAGGTGCGGCGGCGGTACCACGAGTGCATCACCGACGCGGCCAGCTTCTACCAGTCGTTCAGCGGCTTCAACGACGAGCTGGTCTGGGGCGCGATCTGGCTGTACCGGGCCACCAACGAGGCGTCGTACCTGTCACTGGCGGAGCAGCGGTACGCGAACCTCGCCACCGAACCGCAACAGACCATCAAGGCGTACCGGTGGACGACCGACTGGGACGACAAGTCCTACGGCTCGTACGTGCTGCTGGCCCGGCTGACCGGCAAGCAGCAGTACATCGACGACGCGAACCGCTGGCTCGACTGGTGGACGGTCGGCGTGAACGGCCAGCGGGTCGCCTACTCCCCCGGCGGCCAGGCCTGGCTGCAGCAGTGGGGGTCGCTGCGCTACTCGGCGAACACCGCGTTCATGGCGCTGCTCTACTCCGACTTCCTCACCGACGCCACGCGCAAGGCGCGCTACCACGACTTCGGCGTCCGGCAGATCAACTACATCCTCGGCGAGAACCCGAGCAGCCGCAGCTACATGATCGGGTTCGGGGCCAACTCGCCGCGCAACCCGCACCACCGCACCGCGCACGGCTCGTGGTCGAACAACATCAACGAGCCCACGCTGTCGCGGCACATCCTCTACGGCGCGCTGGTCGGCGGCCCCGGCGCGGCGAACGACGCGTACACCGACGACCGGTCCAACTTCCAGGCCAACGAGGTCGCCACCGACTACAACGCCGGGCTCACCTCGGCGCTGGTGCGGATGTTCGCCGAGTTCGGCGGTACGCCGCTGGCCAGCTTCCCGCCGGTGGAGACGCCGGACGGGCCGGAGATGTACATCGAGTCCGGGCCCAACGCGTCGGGGGCGAACTTCACCGAGGCCAAGGTGCTGATCTTCAACCACTCGGCGTGGCCGGCACGCGCGCTGACCCAGGGGTCGTTCCGCTACTACTTCACCCTGGACGGTACGACCACACCGGCGCAGTTGAGCCTGACCACGGCGTTCAATCAGTGCTCGCCGCCGACCGGGCCGACCCAGTTCTCCGGGTCGGTGTACTACGTGACGGTCTCCTGCGCCGGGCAGAACATCGCGCCGCAGGGGCAGTCCGAGATGCGGCGCGAGATCCAGTTCCGGATCACCAGTGCCGGTACCTGGGACCCGACCAACGACTGGTCGTACCGGACCACGTACGGGCGCAACCCGAACATGCAGCTCTTCGACGGCGGTACCGCGGTCTTCGGCAGCGCGCCCGGCCCGGCCGACACCACGCCGCCGACCGCGCCCGGCACGCCGACCGTCTCCGGCATGACCTGCACCTCGGTGACGCTGACCTGGCCGCCGTCCACGGATCCGGGCGGCAACCTCGCCGGGTACCGGGTGTTTCGCCGGCAGGGTACGACCGACACGCTCGTCGGCACCACGACCACGAACTCCATCACGCTGACCGGGCTGTCCGGAGCCGCCGTGTACGTATTCGTGGTGCAGGCCTTCGACGCCGCCGGCAACAACTCGACGTTCTCGACGCCGATCTCGGTCACCACGCCGGCCTGCCCGGTCGACACGGTCCCGCCGTCGGTGCCGGGTACGCCGGTCGCCTCCGCCGTCACGCCGACCGGCGCGACCCTCACCTGGGGCGCGTCGACCGACACGGGTGGCAGCGGGCTGGCCGGGTACGACGTGTTCCGCGAGGCGGGTACGACCGACGTGCTGGTCGGCTCGCCGACGGCGGCCACGTTCGCGCTGACCGGCCTCAGCGCGGCGACCACGTACACGTTCTACGTCGTGGCCCGGGACAACGCCGGCAACCGGTCCGCCGCGTCGGCGCCGGTCACGTTCACCACGCTGCCCTCGGACGGCGGCGCGTCGTGCCGGGTGACGTACACGGTCAACGACTGGGGCGGCGGGTTCAACGCGGTGCTCACCATCACCAACACCGGTACGGTCGCGATCGACGGCTGGACGCTGCGGTTCGCGTTCCCGGGCAACCAGCGGATCAACAACGGGTGGAACGCGGTCTGGACCCAGCCGCCCGGCAGCAACCAGGTCACCGCCGTCGACGCGGGCTACAACCGCCGGATCAACCCCGGCGCGACCATCGGCGACATCGGGTTCAACGCCAGCTACACCGGCAGCAACCCGCGGCCGACCGCGTTCACGGTCAACGGCGGCGCCTGCACGATCGGCTGACGGCGCGGGTCGTCAGCTCAGGTGGTGACGGCCGCGAGGAGGGTGGTCAGCTCACGGTCGAGGGCGGTCGCGACCGACCGGGTCAGGCCGCCCTCGCGGAGCCGGTCCGCGATCTTCGTGCGCAGGCCGGAGATCCGGGCCGGCGCGTCGGCACCGCCGTGGACCAGCGAGATCCGTAGGTTCTCCAGCAGCTGGCGCAGGTCCACCGCGACGTCGCGGCGGATCTGCCCGCTCGTCTGGCCCTTGTCGATCATCGTGCGGATCCGGGCGATGATCACGCCGGCGTCCGGCTGGGCGGCCGGCGTGGGTGGTGCCGAGCGACCGGGTGCCGGGCTGGTCAAGGGGGTACCGGCCGGGGTGGCCGGGCCGGAGGTCGGCGCGGCGGCCGGCGGGTGGCGCGGGACGGTCGCGTCGGGCGACAGGACCCAGCCGATCGCCGCGGCTGCGGCGAGCACCGCGGCCGCCCCGGTCCAGGCGAGCGCGACCCGCCACGGCGGCCGGCGGTCGGCCGGGGCGGCCCGCGGCCGGACGTACCCGTGCAGCACCTCGGCGACCTGGTGCGCGGTCGGCCGGGCGGCCGGCTCGCGGGCCAGGCAGCGCCGGCAGAGCTGGGCCACCTCGGCCGGCAGCCCGGGGACCGCGGCCGGTACCGGCGGCTCGGCCGATCGCGGCACCCGGGCCAGGTCGTCCCAGGTGTCGGCCCGGTACGGCGGCTGCCCGGTGAGCATCTCGAAGAGCATGACGCCGAGCGCGTACACATCGGTGGCAGGCTGGGCGGGCACCCCGTCGAGCCGCTCCGGCGCCACGTAGGTCGGAGTACCGAACGTCGCGCCGTCCTCGTCGTCGTCCGGCGCACCGATCCGGGTCGCGATGCCGAAGTCGAAGACCTTGGCGCCCACCGAGGTGAGCATGACGTTGTCCGGGGTGACGTCGCGGTGGACGATGCCGATCCGGTGCGCGGCGGCGAGCGCGTCGGCGACCTCGGCACAGACCTCGATCGCCTCGGGCCAGGGCAGCGGGCCGGCGGTCAGCCGGGCGGTCAGCGGCTCGCCGGCGAGCAGTTCGAAGACGACGAACGCGATCGGCGCGCCGTCCTGGCCGTACGCCTCCCCGTAGTCGTGCACGGCGGCGACGTGCGGGTGGACCAGGTGGGCGGTGTTGCGGGCCTCGTCCCGAACCAGGCGGCGCAGCTGGGGGTCGGCGGAGAGCTCGGGGGCGAGCACCTTGACCGCCACGACCCGGTCGAGTACCTCGTCACGAGCTCGCCAGATAACGGACATACCGCCCGCACCGATCCGGTCGATGAGCCGGTACCTGCGAGCCAGCAGATCACCGGCGGACAGCACATCGCTCATGGCTCCAGCCCTCACCGGACCCGCGCCGGCGACGGAGGATTTTCGCCAGCGTTGCATCAGGCTCCGCGAATCTTCCCGGCATGTCAACGGTCTATCACCACTGCCGGAGTATCCGAATCGTTACCGACGTGATCCGACCGAAGTGGTGGACAGCGTCGTCCCGCAAGCGCTTACATGATAATGGCCGGGTAGGCGTGAGTTACGTCACGTCCACGGCCTGCTAGGAGGACAACAACTGTGCACGTCACCATCTCGACCATCTCGTCGTTGGAGGACCGTCCATGAGTGCGATCACCCGTCGTCGGGCAATGGCGCTGCTGGCACCGGCCGTCGCGGCCGTGACGGTGCTGGCCGCCTGCTCGAACAAGTCGGGCGACAACGCGGCGGGGCCAGTCCCGACGCTCACCGGCGATTGCGCGAAGTACCAGGCGTTCGCCGGCCACGCCGGCAAGACCGTCACGATGTTCGCCTCGATCATCAGCCCGGAGTCCGACTCGCTCCAGAAGTCGTGGAAGGAGTTCTCGGACTGCACCGGTATCCGGATTTCGTACGAGGGCTCCAACGACTTCGAGTCTCAACTGCAGGTGCGGGTCAGCGGCGGCAACGCGCCCGACCTCGCGCCACTGCCCCAGCCCGGCCTGCTCCAGCGGATGGTGCAGACCGGCAAGGTGGTCAAGCCGCCGTCCACGGTGGAGGAGAACGCCGACAAGTACTGGACGGACTCCTGGAAGGCGTACGGCACGGTCGACGGGACCTTCTACGCCGCGCCGATGAGCGCCAACATGAAGTCGCTGGTCTGGTACTCGCCGAAGACGTTCACCGCGGGCGGCTTCCAGGTGCCCACCACGTGGGACGAGATGATGCAGCTCAGCGACCGGATCGCGGCCACCGGCAAGAAGCCCTGGTGCGGCGGGATCGGTTCCGGTACGGCCACCGGCTGGCCGGCGACCGACTGGCTGGAGCAGATCGTCCTGCGTACCGGCGGCGGTGACGTCTACGACAAGTGGGTGAGCCACGAGATCAAGTTCAACTCGCCCGAGGTCAAGCAGGCGATGGAGACGCTGAACAACTGGATGCGCAACGCGAAGTACGTCAACGGCGGGTTCGGTGACGTCAAGTCGATCGCCACCACGACCTTCCAGGACGCCGGCAAGCCGATCCTGACCGGCAACTGCTACATGCTGCAGCAGGCCTCGTTCTACGGCGCGCAGTGGCCGAAGGGTACGAAGATCGCCCAGGACGGCGACATCTTCGCGTTCTACCTGCCGGCCATCAACTCGTCGGTGAGCAAGCCGGTCGTCGGCGGCGGCGAGTTCGTCACCGCGTTCGCCAACCGGCCCGAGGTCCAGGCGGTGCAGACCTACCTGACCACGCCGGAGTGGCACACCAGCCGGATCAAGGCCGCCACCGGCTGGGTGTCGGCGAACCAGGGTGCGGACAAGAGCGCCTACACCGACCCGATCGACCAGCTCTCCGCGCAGTACCTGACCGACCCGCAGGCCACATTCCGGTTCGACGCGTCGGACCTGATGCCGGCCGCGGTGGGCTCCGGCCAGGAGTGGAAGTCGATGACCGCCTGGTTCGGCCAGAACCAGTCCATCGACCAGGTGCTGAAGGACATCGACGCGGCCTGGCCGAACTGATCGGAACTGGCAACGAAGCATGTCGCTCCGCACGATTGCCGTCGCGGCCCGGCCACCCGAGCCGGGCCGCGACGCTCGTCCCCTCCGCGAACTGAAGGGATAGACGTCCATGTCAGACGTGGTGCTGAAATTCACCAACACGTTCGTCTTCGTCGCGGGCTTCCTCGGCATCGTGTTGCTGGTGTTCTTCCTGGCCGGGCGAGCGACCGGCCGGTTCTCCCGACCGCTGGCCATCGCCGTGTTCCTGGTACCGACCGGCCTGCTGCTGCTGGTCGGGCTGGTCATACCGGCGATCCGCACCATCTACCTCAGCTTCTACAACGACGTCAGCAACAGCTTTATCGGCGGCCGGAACTACACCTGGGCGATCAGCACACCCGCGATCCACGAGGTGCTGTTCAACACGCTGCTGTGGATCATCGTGGCGCCGATCGTGACGACCACGCTCGGGCTGGCCATGGCGCTCATGGTCGACCGGATGAAGTGGCAGTCGCTGTACAAGTCGCTGATCTTCATGCCGATGGCGGTCTCGTTCGTCGGCGCCAGCTTCATCTGGCGGTTCGTCTACGAGGCCCGTGACCCGTCCCAGCCGCAGATCGGCCTGCTCAGCCAGGTCGTCATGTGGCTGGGCTGGAACAACCCGCCGAACTGGATCCTCGAGAACCCGCTGAACAACTTCCTGCTCATGGTGATCATGATCTGGGTCCAGACCGGCTTCGCGATGGTCGTCCTCTCCGCGGCCATCAAGGCCGTACCGGACGAGATCACCGAGGCGGCCCGGATGGACGGGGCGCAGGGCAGCCGGCTGCTCTTCTACGTGACCATCCCGATGATCCGCAACACGCTCATCGTGGTGCTGACCACCGTCATGATCACCACGTTGAAGGTCTTCGACATCGTCCGGACGATGACCGGCGGCAACTTCGGGACCCAGATCCTGGCGAACGAGATGTACAACCAGTCGTTCGTCCAGTTCAACTACGGCCGCGGGGCGACGCTCGCGGTGATCCTGTTCGCGGCCGTCCTGCCGCTCGTCATCTACAACATCGTCCAACTGCGCAGGGAGCGTGAGATCCGATGAGCGCGGTGGAGTGCCGCAGCGGCTGGACCGGGGTGACCCGCCGGCGGGGCCGTGCGGTGGCACCCGGGGCGGCCGGCGTGCCGGGCGCGTGGCGAAGCGAGGAGGAATCATGAGCGCTCAGACCGCGACGCTGACGGAAGCCGGCACGAAGCCCCGCGAGGCCGGGGTGAAGGCCGTCCGTAAGGCGTTCAGCAACCCGGTCGCCTCGATCCTGGTCATCGTCATGACGGTGCTCTGGACGATCCCGACGTTCGGCCTGTTCATCACCTCGATCCGGCCGGCCGGCGAGGTCGCCACCAGCGGCTGGTGGACCGCGTTCGCCGACCCGCAGCTGACCCTGTCGAACTACCAGACCGTGCTGTTCCAGAGCACGTTCGGCTCCAGCGCGGGCCTGATGCCGTTCCTGATCAACTCGCTGGCCATCACGATCCCGGCCACGATCCTGCCGCTGACGCTGGCCGCGATGGCGGCGTACGCGCTGGCGTGGATGCGCTTCCGGGGCAGCGACACGATCTTCTTCGTCATCTTCGCGCTGCAGGTGGTACCGCTGCAGATGGCGCTGATCCCGCTGCTGCAGCTGTTCAACGAGGGCCTGCACATCGGCACGGTGCCGGTCATCCCGGGTCTGGACCTCGGCGGTACCTACATCCCGGTGTGGCTCGCGCACACCATGTTCGCGCTGCCGCTGGCCGTGTTCCTGCTGCACAACTTCATCGCCCAGCTACCGAGGGACGTGATGGAAGCGGCGATGGTCGACGGGGCCAACCACTTCCGGATCTTCCGGTCGATCGTCCTGCCGCTGTCGACCCCGGCGCTCGCGTCGTTCGCCATCTTCCAGTTCCTCTGGGTCTGGAACGACCTGCTCGTCGGCCTGACGTTCGCCGGCGGCACGCCGGAGGTCGCACCGCTGACCGTACGGCTGGCGCAACTGGGCGGCAGCTTCGGCCGGAGCTGGGAGCTGCTCACCGCGGGTGCGTTCATCTCCATCGTGGTGCCGCTGATCGTGTTCTTCGCGCTGCAGCGGTACTTCGTCCGCGGTCTGCTCGCTGGTTCGGTCAAGGGCTGACCACCCCGGGCCTGCGGCGCTGACCCCGGAGGCGGCGATGACCCGGATCGACGACGTGGCGAAGCTGGCGGGTGTCTCGACCGCCACCGTGTCGCGAGCCCTGCGGGGCCTGCCGGAGGTGTCGGACGAGACCCGCTCCCGCGTGCTGGCAGCGGCGGCGCACCTCGGTTACGTCGCCTCCCCCAGCGCGTCCCGGCTGGCCGGGGGCAAGACACACGCGGTGGCCGTCGTGGTCCCGCGGATCACCCGGTGGTTCTTCGCCACCGCGGTCGAGGCCGCCGAGGAGGAGCTGCACCGGGCCGGTTACGACCTGCTGCTGTACAACCTCGGCGGCCGCGAGCGGGCCCGCCGGCAGCTCTTCCAGCACGGCGCACTGCACAAGCGGGTGGACGCGGTCATGCTGATCTCGACGCCGCTGCAGCCCGAGGACGTCGACGTCGTCGGCGGCCTCGGCATCCCGGGCGTCACGGTCAGCTCGGGTACCCAGGTGCCGGGCTGGTCGAGCGTACGCATCGACGACGTCGAGGCCGGCCGGAGCGCCACCGGTCACCTGCTCGCGCTGGGGCACCGCCGGATCGCGCACATCAGCGGGGACGCCGCCGACGAGCTCGCGGTCACCGCACACATAGACAGACATCGAGGGTACGAGGAGGCGCTGCGCGCCGCCGGCGTCACGCCCGACCCGACCCTCCGCGTCGAGGCCGAGTTCACCGTGGCCGGCGGCGCGCGGGCCACCGAGGAGCTGCTGTGCCGGGTCGACCCGCCGACCGCCGTCTTCGCGGCGTGCGACGAGATGGCGATGGGCGCGATCGCCGTCCTGCGCCAGGCCGGTCTGCGGGTACCGGAGGACGTCAGCGTCATCGGCATCGACGACCATGACCTGGCCGGCGCGGTCGGTCTGACCACGGTCGCTCAGCCGGCCGCCGAGCAGGGCCGGCTGGCCGCGGCGATGCTGCTCGAACCGCTGCGCCTCGGCGTCACCTACGGCCCGACCTGCACCGTGCTGCCCACCCGCCTCGTCGTCCGCGACACCACCTCGACCCTGGCGCTCACCCGACCGGCCTGACCTGACCGAAGGTGGATACGAACACGGCGACCCCGGGCAGGGTGCCGTCGGCAGGGAGCCGGCGCAGCGCCTCAGCGTCGCCGTAGAGCGTCCAGCGCAGGAAGTCGGTGGTGGTGGCCAGGGTCTGCACGAACCCGAGCCGGCCGGGCGTGAGGAACGTGCCGTGGTCCTGCCCGCGCAGCGTGAGGAACGCCTTCGGCCACGGGACCCGGTCATAGGTGGCGCGGCCCCGTGCGTAGGAGACCGTCGGGTCGCCGTCGCCGTGCACGAACAGCAGCCGCGCGGCCGGGCCGTCGAACCGCCCGTCGCCGCCGACCGACTCCAGCCCGGCCCCGGAGATCACGATGCCGCAGCCCAGCCGGGCGTCCCGACCGGCCCGGAACATCCCGCTGGTCGTGTAGCCGCCCGCCGAGTGGCCGGCCGCGCAGGCCCGGCCCGTGGCGAGCCGGCCCGCGAACGGGTCGCCCGCGCGGGTGTCGAGCCGGAGCACCTCGGCGACCACGTACGCCGCGTCGGCCGGTTGGTACCGGACGTCGCGGCGATCGAACCGGCCGGCGAGCCGGTTCGTGTGCGGGTACTTCGGCGCGGCGACGACGAACCCGGCCGACGCCCAGCGGGTGATCAGCTCGTGGTACTGCTCGGGTACTCCGTGCAGGCCGTGGCTGAACAGCACGACCGGGAAGCGGCCCGCCGCCACGTCAATGTCGGCGCTCGCCTCACCGCCCGGCTCGCCGACCGCCGGGTACCACACGGTGGTCGGCAGCGGCCGGTCCCGGCCGCGGCGCAGAGCCAGCAGCCGGACCCCGACCGCGTACGTCCGGCTCGGCGCCGCCGAATCCCCCGGGTCGCCGGCGGCGGCCGGGACCACCTCGCCCGGGCCGGCGACGGCGCAGGCCGGCAGCACAGTCAACGAGGCGGCCGCCGCGAAGGCGGCCGCCGCGAGCCGCAGGCGCACGCGAGGCACGCTGCGAATGTAGGACGTCCGTGTCGCAACGCCGCCGTCCGAAAAGACGTACCTGCCCCGGCTATCCGGTTGCCTTCTGAAATGTGGGGGTCAGGCCGGCCAGCTACCGGTGACCTTGCGGACGCCCTCGGCGCCCGCCCGGTCGACGGCCGCCTTGACGACCGCGAAGATCGCGCCCTGCAACGCGGCGGCCAGCAGGATCTCGCTCCACTGCCGCCGCTCGTCGGTCGCGTCCGGAGTGTCGTCCTCTCCGGCCACCGCCCGCCAGACCTGCTTGAAGATCGCTCCAGCGAGTAGCCCGGCACCGATGCCCAGCAGGGTTCCGACCGGCTTGTAGAGAATCTTCTGCGCCTTCACCGGCGCCTCCGTCCCACCAGCACGATGGCGGCGAGCGCGGCGAGCGCGCCCACGCCGACCAGGACCCAGCTGACCGGCGGCTCGACGATCCGCCGCCCGACCCGGGTGGCGGTCGTGCGTACCTCCACTGCGGCGTCCGACGCGGCGCGCTCCACGCGGGCCTTGACGTCCGCCTTGGCCGCCAGGGCCTCGACCGTCTCGCCCAGCTCCACGCGGGTCTGCTCGATCTCCTGCCGGAGGTCTCCTCGCTCGCTCACCGACCGCCCCTCTCCTTGACGGCTGACGTTACCGCGTCGATGTCCCGTTTGAGGCCATCCATGGCCTCTTCCGGTACCGGCGGCGTGGCGCGCCTGACCCGGGCGCGGCCGGCGATCGCGAGAACGCCGGCGACGAGCAGCAGGACGACTCCGACCAGCAGCGCCGCCAGCCAGCCCGGCATGACCTCGGCGAGCCCGAGGACGAGCGCGGCCAGCAGCGCGGCGACACCGTACAGCGCGACCAGGCCGCCGCCGCCCAGCAACCCGGCCCCGGCACCGGCCTGCTTGCCCTTCTCGGCGAGCTCGAGCTTGGCGAGCCGCAACTCGTCCCGTACCAGCCGGGACGTCTGTTCGGTGGCGCGCTGGACCAGGTCAGCGATGGACGGTTCGGTAGGTCTCTCCCGGACGTCCGACATGGGTGCCTCCCTGTTTCGCTTTGCTGGATGATGCCCGCCGGCGGGCCAGTTCAACCCTCTGTGGCGGTGGTACCACCGCCCGGGACCGGCATACTGAGCGCGTGCTTGAGCGCCCGAAGCGGCCCACGATCGCGGACATCGCCCGGCGGGCCGGGGTGTCGAAGGGCGCGGTGTCGTACGCGATCAACGGCCAGCCCGGCGTGTCGGACGCCACCCGGGCCCGCATCCTGGCGATCGCGGAGGAGATCGGGTTCAACCCGAACAGCGCGGCCCGGGCGCTCTCCGGCAGCACCGCGAACGCGATCGGCCTCGCCCTGTGCCGGCCGGCCCGGATCCTCGGCATCGAGCCGTTCTTCATGGAGCTGATCTCCGGCGTACAGGCCGAACTGTCGTCCCGCTCGTACGCGCTGACACTGCAGGTCGTCGCGGACCCGGACGCGGAGATCGCGGTCTACCGCCGGTGGTGGGGCGAGCGCCGGGTGGACGGCGTGCTCGTCTGCGACCTGCGGGCCGCCGATCCGCGCATCCCCGTGCTGGAGCAGCTGCAACTGCCCGCGGTGGTGGTCGGCGGGCCCATCGGCACCGGTCACCTGCCGCACGTCTGGTCGGACGAGGCGGCCGCGCTCACCGAGACCGTCGAGTACCTGCACGCGCTCGGCCACCGCCGGGTCGCCCGGGTCGGCGGGCTGCCGGACCTGTTGCACACCACCATCCGTACCGAGGCGTTCGAGGCCGTCTGCGCGCGGCTCGACCTGGACCGCGCGGTGACCGTACCGTGCGACTACACCGGCGAGGAGGGCGCGCGTGCCACCCGCCGGCTGCTCTCCGCGGCGGAGCGGCCGACCGCGCTGATCTACGACAACGACGTGATGGCCGTCGCGGGTCTCGCCGTGGCGCAGGAGATGGGCCTGGCGGTACCGCGCGATCTGTCCATTGTGGCCTGGGACGACTCGCCGTTGTGCCAGCTGGTCCACCCGCCGCTCACCGCGCTGACCCGGGACATCCCGGCGTACGGCGCCCAGGCCGCCCGGCAGCTGCTGGCCACGGTGAGCGGCTCCCCCGCCGCCAACGACCTGCGCACGGATACCGCTCACCTCACCCCGCGCGGGAGCACCGGCCCACCCCGGTAGGCGGGTTTTGTCCAGGCCGTGACCGGGTAGAGGTTTCACTCATGGGGGGTCAGCGCACCCGCACGATGCTCGTCGTCACCACCGACAACCTGCCCGGGTACGAGATCCGCAAGGTCCTCGGTGACGTGCTGGGGGTGACGGCACGCACGCACAACGCGTACGCGGAAGGGGTCAAGGCCCTGGACGGCGCCCTCAACCCCCGGATGGCGGCCGCGCTCGCGCAGTGGCGGGAGGAGGCCGTGGCGCGGATGACCGAGGAGGCCGAGCGGCGCGGCGCGAACGCGGTGGTCGGGATGCGGTTCGACCACCGCGAGATCACCGAGATGTGGGCGGAGATCTGCGCCTACGGTACGGCCGTGATCGCGGCCCCGGCCAGGTCCTGAAACGTCGACGGCCGCCGCCGGTCAGTGGTACCGGTCCCTTCCCCTGGACCGATCGCTCCGACCGACGGCGGCGCGCTGGTTCTGGTGTGGCTCTTGGTGTGGCTCTTGGTATGGCTCAGCGGCCCGCGAGCAGGCGGTTGACCGCAGCATCGACATCGAGGTGGTCCGTCTCGCGCCCCCGCGGCACGACGACGTAGGTGCGGCGCAGGAAGCGGACGAGGACGCTGCGCGGCACTTCGAACAGCGCGTTGCCGTCGGGTGACGACAACGCCAGGGCGACGAAATCCCCCCGCGGCGTGGCCCAGGGCCACACCCTCACGTCGCCGATGCCGGCCGGCTCGTCGAGCCCGGTCACCAGCAGGTCTCGGGCGAACGACCAGCTGACCGCCTCGCCGCCGGCCGATTCGGCGTGGAACAGGACATGGACCGCGTACGGGTCGGCCGGGTCGTAGCGAAGGCTCGCTCGAACCGGCAGCGCTGTCGCGTCCGGTGCGACCAGACGCAACGACGTCTCGACCTCCACGGTCGTGGGACGGATGACACTCATGACGTACTCCCCCCGGCACCGCCGCGAGGCCATACGAACCTCGCCTCTCCCATACTCAGGTGATACTCCTTGTTACGCTCCGCCATGGTCCGATCTCACCCAGTAGTGGGATGGCAGACTTGAAGGCTGGCGCTTATACCAACCTCTGGGTACGATGTCCAGTTTTGCCAGGTACCCCCGTCTTGCCCGGTGCCGGGCGAGGTGCCAGGCGGGCGACTTCACTCCGGTAACGCCCGGTCGTCCGGTTGAGTAACGGCTCAGGTGCCGACCACTGGATCGGGCGGGGCATCATGGTGGGTGCCATGACGTCAGAGCGACCCTCCGGGGTGGACACCGCGCCACCGGCACCGCCCACGGGACGGGCCCGGTGGCTGGACGTTGTCCGCACGACATACCGGGTTATACGGTCCAATCCCACCGGACGGATCACACTCAAGGTCCTCGTTGCGGTCTTCGGCGCGCTCGTCGTCGCGCTCGGCATCGCGCTGATCCCGCTGCCCGGACCCGGGTGGGCAATCGTCATCATCGGTCTGAGCATCTGGGCCATCGAGTTCGTCTGGGCGCGCCACCTGCTCCGCTTCACCCGGCAGCAACTCAGCCGCTGGATCCGCTGGGTCGGTGCCCGCTCGTGGCCGGTCCGGTTGCTCATCGGCGCGGTCGGCCTGGTCTTCGTCGGCGTGGTCGTCCTGCTGTCGCTGAAGTACAGCTTCGGCATCGACCTGTGGTCGGACATCTTCGGGTACGTCACGACGCACTGACCGGTGTGCCGGTAGCGCGCCGGATCGGGTACAGTGAGCACCCGTTAGGGCGATTAGCTCAGCGGGAGAGCGCTTCGTTCACACCGAAGAGGTCACTGGTTCGATCCCAGTATCGCCCACACCTGTTTCCGCAGATCAGAGGCCATACGACCGAGAGTCGGCGGGTACACGCTCATCCGCGAGGGCACCCGTCCCGGGCAACCGTTGCGGCCCAGCTCGAACACGATCCGGCGGGCACCCCACCGCGGATGCGCCCGACGCAGCTCACACACCGCCGCCTCCACCTCCGGCGAAGCCTGGTGTGAACACGAATCCGGTCGCCGAGACCGATCCTGCAACCCGGCCAAGCCCTCCTCCTGATAACGGGCCAGCCAGGCGTGCACGCTCTGCCGGGACACCCCCACCATCGCGGCCACCTCACCGACCCGATCCCCGGCCTGTACCGCCAGCACAGCCCGGTACCGCTGCTCCACTTTGGACAACTCCACCAGTACCAATCCCGGCCCCCAGAGCACGCAATGCCCGCAAACATCACATGATCAATAGGACCGAACAGGATCTTGTCAAGCATCTGGTGGAACGCTGGTGTAAAGCATCTACCGGGACACGACACAGTCTATGTCGTGTCGGGCTGTGAGAACTTTCTGTACTTCTTCAAGGCGGCCGCAAGCGGCCGCTGCGACGCCCAACGTCACCGTCGACCGGCGGCACTGCGCCGTCGGGTGGTCGGGGCGATCGGCGTCTACGGTGGCCGGGTCGTTGGTGAACCGTCGACGGCCACGGCGGTACGCCGGGCTGGCCGGTCGGGGCGGTGCCTCCGGCGGGTAGGGCCTCCGGCCCTACGACCCGGAGCGTGCCTCCGGCGGCCGGGGCTGCTCGCCCCGGACCCTCGGCGGCTCCGGGATGCCCGGCCCTGGTTGGGTTGCCCGCCGCGCACCGTACGCAGCCGGGCCGCGCGACGGGAAGCCACCGGTCGGGTACGGGTGTGACGGTCCATCGACCGATGGGCTAGTTTCGCTGTGCGGGGTCACTGTGCGTGTGCGGTGTGGTACAGATCAGTTCAGTCGATGTGACGGGTATGCCGGGTGGGGTAGGGGAGGCGGGTCGGGGTGGACGCGGATCTGGCAGCGCAGGTGATGCCGTACATCGCGGCGGCGGCGACGGCGTACGGTGCGGCGGTCCTGGAACGGGTCCGCGACGCGGCCGCCGATTCGACCGCGGACGCGACGCTGGGGTGGGGTCGGCGGATCCTGCGTCGCATCCTGGGTCGGGACGAGTCCGACCCGGTGATCGCCACGGTGGTCGAGGATCTGGCCGATGACCCCGGCGACGAGGACCGGGTTGCGGCGGTACGGGCGCAGGTACGCAAGGCGTTGGCGGCCGACCCGCAGTTGGCAGCCGACATCGCCCAGATGCTGGCCCAATCCCGCCCCACGTTCACTGCCTCCGGTGACCGGTCGGTGGCGGTGCAGCACAACCCCGGCATCGTGCAGACCGGCGACCACACCTCGGCCCGGCAGGAACGCGCATAGGAATGCCAGCCAGCGGCGACGCGGCCTACCGCGACCAGACCCGCCGGGCCGACTTGCCCGGACAGCGATCGGCGCAGGTGCAGAACAATCCGGGCATCGTCCAGACCGGCGACCGGGCGCAGGCCCGCCAGGTCAACGCCGCTGTGTCGTTGGGATCCCCGCACACCGTCGACCCGCCAACGGGTGGGCTGGTTGGCCTTGCGAAAGGGCCGGCGCGGGTGTTCGTCGGCCGGGACGACCAGCTGGCCGAGTTGGACGCCATCGTGGGTGCCGGATCCGGCTTGATCGCCCAAGCTGTATACGGCCTGGGCGGGGTCGGCAAGACCGAGTTGGCGTTGCAGTACGTGCACCGGTACCGGTCGCGGTACCGGGTGGTGTGGTGGGTCACCGCCGAGACCCCCGGCACGATCGACGACGGGTTGGCGAAGCTGGCCCACCGGCTGCACCCCGATGTGCAGATCATGGCGACCCAGCAGGAGGCTGCGCAGTGGGCGTTGGCGTGGTTGCAGTCGCATGACGGCTGGCTGCTGGTACTGGACAACGTCGAACACCGTCACCACGTCGAGGAACTGTTGGGGGATCTGACCCGGGGGCATGTGCTGCTTACGACCCGCCGTGATGTCGGCTGGGACGACATCACCGACGGCTGTCTGCGGCTGGACGTGCTTACCCCGGCCGCCGCCGTCACGATGCTGACCCGGCTGGCCGGGCAGGACGACCCCGATACGGCCGGGGTGCTGGCGGGGGAACTGGGGTGTCTGCCACTGGCGTTGCAGCAGGCCGGCGCGTATCTGCGGCAGACCCGCATCCCGATGGCCGAATACCTGACCAGGCTGCGCGACGACCCCGCCCGGGTGCTGGACACGACCGCCGCCGGCACCACGACAGGTCGGGCCGACGAGGCTCGCCGGGTGGCGGCCCGGACCTGGTCGGTCACCGTCACCGACATAGCCGAGCAAAGTCCGGCCGCCCTGCGGGTGCTGCGCATCTTGTCCTGCTACGCACCGGACGACATCCCCCGCAACCTCCTCTCCTACGCCGGCGACCCAGATCAGATCGACGCCGCGTTGGGGTTGCTCGCCTCCTACAGCATGATCACCTTGACCATCATGACGGTCGCCGTCCACCGACTCGTCCAAACCATCACACTGGCCCACCTCCGCAGCCCTGACGACACCTCGCCACAGGAGAGCAGCGGCACCGTCCCGAACGGCCTCGCCGACACGTTGACCGCCGCAATCACCTGCCTCCGCGAAGGATGGCCGCCCGGGATTCCCGGCACCGACGTGGCCACCTGGCCCCAGTGGGCGGCAATGAGCCCGCACGTCGCGGCGACAGCCGAGCTGTGCCCCGACACCGTCGGCGGGGACGATTTGGCCTACCTGCTCAGCGTGTTGGGCCACTTCGTATGGACGCAGGGCCGCTATCGGCAGGCGCTGATCTATGAGACGCGGGCGCTGGCCATCGGCGAGGCCGCCCTCGGCCCCGACCACCCCACCGTGGCCGGCTACCTGAACGGCCTGGCGAGCAGCCTGCGCGATCTGGGGCGGGCTGGGGAGGCCGAGCCGTTGCAGCGGCGGGCGTTGGCCATCGGCGAGGCTGCCCTCGGCCCCGACCACCCCCACGTGGCCGCCTACCTGGCCAACCTGGCGCTGACCCTGCGCGATCTGGGGCGGGCCGGGGAGGCCGAGCCGTTGCAGCGGCGGGCGCTGGACATCGGCGAGGCCGCCCTCGGCCCCGACCACCCCCACGTGGCCGCCTACCTGGACAGCCTGGCGAGCAGCCTGCGCGATCTGGGGCGGACCGGGGAGGCCGAGCCGTTGCAGCGGCGGGCGCTGGCCATCGGCGAAGCCGCCCTCGGCCCCGACCACCCCACCGTGGCCGCCTACCTGGACAGCCTGGCGGGCAGCCTGCGCGATCTGGGGCGGGCCGGGGAGGCCGAGCCGTTGCAGCGGCGGGCGTTGGCCATCGGCGAGGCCGCCCTCGGCCCCGACCACCCCCACGTGGCCATCCGCCTGAACAACCTGGCGCTGACCCTGCGCCATCTGGGGCGGACCGGGGAGGCCGAGCCGTTGCAGCGACGGGCGCTGGCCATCGGCGAGGCCGCCCTCGGCCCCGACCACCCCCACGTGGCCATCTACCTGGCCAACCTGGCGGGCAGTCTGCGCGAACTGGGGCGGGCCGGGGAGGCCCAGCCATTGCAGCAGCGGGTGCTGGCCATCGGGAAGCATGGAACCGACCCACGACAGCAACGCTGACAGCAACCGCTGCACGTGGAACCAGTCTGCCGCGGTCGACGGCGACTTGGTTCGGGAGGTGACCGAGCGAGATCGGGCGCGTTTGACTAATCTCTTAGTCCGCTGGGTGCCCGCGGCGGAACCAGGTCGCGGCCGCCGCTCGTGTCCCGCTCTTGGGAGAAGTCTGGGAGAAGATCTTGACGGGATGCGCTCCAGGTACCGCCTCATACCGACGAGCACCAACGCCCTGACCAGCCAGGCGCGACGCCGGCCTGCTCCAGCCGGCGCTCGACGAGCACGCCGAAGTAGGTGCGCCGGGCGATCCGGTCGACCGACTCGCAGATAACCGCGTCGAATCCGCGGTCGGCGTGGTCAACCCGGTCGAGGAGGTCCTGGATGCCGCCGTCGCGGCGCACCGGGATGTCGAAGCGTTCGTGGCTGCGGACCTGCCCGCGGGCGTGCAGATCCTTGCGGCCGGACTCGATGTCGTAGAAGTGGGCGACGATGACGGCGTTCGACGGTAGGACTGACTGACTGGCAGGCACGCACCTGGCGCGGTATCGAGATCGTGGGGTCCTGCTGGTCCTCTGTGGATGTACGCCCGAGAAACGCCACCCGCAGCAGCGCGCTCGCCGAGGTAGGACAGGCGCTGCGCGAACCGGAGGACTATGTCTGCATCGTCGTTCGTCGCGGTGATCCGCCAGTACGCACCGACGTTGAAGCCTTGCTTGGTGTGTTCCGCGAAGCCGGCAGCACCTGGCCAGCAAGTCCCGCACGTACCATTCGGCCACTCCCTGCTTGATCCGGCGGGTGACAGTTAACTGGCTGAGGCCTTCGAGCAGCGCGTCCTACCGGCAATCGACGATCTTCAGGTCTCGGGGCTGTCGGCGAGGGCTGCGCCAGGCAGGGACCGGACGCGTTGCTGGCGGGGCAGGGCCGTTGGTCCGGGCTGCCGCTGCCGTTAGGCTCTACCGGGTGGCATCGACGCGCTCCTACCGTCAGGCCCATCCCGACGCAGCAGAGGAGGTGGGTGGTGAGCTTCACCGATCGAGAGTGGTGGGGACTGATCCACGGCATGGGGTTCGGAGCACTGTTCCTGCTGGCCTTCGCCGGCGGCCTGGCCGGCCTGTACAGCCTGCGCCCGGCGCTGGTCACCGAGGCCGGGATCGCCGAGCGGATGCGCCGGCTGAGGATCGGCGTGGTCGCGATGGCGGTCGCCGCTTGGGGGACCGTGCTGACCGGCACCTGGGTCGTCTATCCGTGGTACCGGGAGAAGACCCCGGCCAGTCCCCGCTCGCAGCTGCTGGCCGACCCGGCTACCGCGGACTGGCACAGCTTCGGCATGGAATGGAAGGAACACATCGCCTGGCTCTCGCCGATGCTGGCCACCGCGGTGGCGTTCATCGTCATCTACTACGGCCGCAACCTGATCCGCCATGACCGGGTCCGGCGTACCGCGATGCTGCTGCTCGTCCTTGCGTTCGCGTTCGCCGCGGTGGCCGGCGCGTTCGGCGCGTTCATCACCAAGGTAGCCCCGGTCCAATGAGGAGGGACAGCGCCATGACCGTGCACGACACCACCACACCGGCCGCGCCGGCAGCCGAGGTCCCGGCGGTGCCGGACAAGCCCGAGGGTCCCATCTCCGCGGCCATCATCGCCACCGGCGTCGGCGCCGCGGCGTTGGGCCTGTTCACCACCCTGGCTGAGGCCAGCACGACGGTCAAAGACTGGCTGCAGTTCTCCGACCCGGTCGGGCCGCTGTCCGGCAAGACCATCATGGCCGTGACCGTGTGGCTGGTCTCCTGGGCCATCCTGCACCTGTCGATGCGCCGCACCCGGTACGAGACCGGACGCGCCATGACCATCGCCCTGGTCCTGATCGCCGTCGGCGTGCTGGGCACCTTCCCGACCTTCTTCCAACTCTTCGCACCCGAATAACCGCCGTCCGCACGGTATGTGGAGCCTCGGTGCGCCACCGGTATCTGTGCGCTGGCCCTGTTGTCCACGTGCGTCCTTGGTCTCGTCAGTCCCGGGAAGCCGAGCGCCGGGGAGGTTGACAGCAGCCGCTGCTCAACTCGATCTCAGAACAGTGCGCTCCTCGATGACGACCTGTCCATGCCGTCGAAAGGTTGCCGGTGTTTGAGGTGCTCTGCGTGACCCGCCTGGACGCGGACCCGCACGTGGTCCCGCCGGGGTGGGCAACGAAGAACAGTGAACGAGGACATTGGAGGGGTCACCGGCTACGTTCCTGCCGACGACGCACCGCCTGAATCGTGACATCTGGACCCTGAACTGCGAAAACGCGGTTCTTATTCTGCCAAGTTTGGTCCACCCTGCTCAAGGGTCAGAATCCATCGATGATCTGGCCCTTTCTTTGTGCCGTACAGCAGCAAAGTACAGCAATGACGGTCAGCCATCGAGGCTCTCCCCTCTGTGCCAAGCTCTCGTGAGGCAGGTCTTGTGAACCGCCCCGGGTTTCGTGCACACCTGCCAAGTTGGGAAGGATGGCGCGATGCGAGGCAGGTACGACGCGGAGACCAAGGCGAAGGCAGTCTGGCTGTACACCGAGCACGTGGGCGACTACAGCTCGTCGTGGGCGGCGATGAAGGCGATCTCCGCCCGGTTG
>Ga0209481_10000014_pt1 | contig 110277 bp, 108 predicted proteins | sample SoiMetdeltSBSDD3_FD_187598 | JGI IMG/M metagenome (GOLD analysis project Ga0209481, IMG submission 187598) | Bulk soil microbial communities from a Populus tree surrounding site in Tennessee, USA - Soil MetaG P. deltoides SBSDD3 (SPAdes) (version 2) | ecosystem: Environmental > Terrestrial >...
TTCATCACCGGCATCACGCTGGACGTCAACGGGGGACGGTATCTACCCGCATGACCCGCCGGCGGAACCAGGCGGCGTCCGGCAGCCGGGCCAGCAACGGTCCACAGACGACGGTGATGAGCACGTACGCGGTGGCGAGCGGGGCGATCTCCGGCTCGACCGCGGCCGAGGTGGCGGCGAGGCCGGCGATCACGATGGAGAACTCGCCGCGCGGGGTCAGCGTGAGCCCCGCGCGCCACCGGCCCGGCACCGCGATGCCGGCCCGGGTGGCGGCGAGGTAGCCGGTGTAGACCTTGGTCGCGATGGTGACCGCGGCCAGCGCGACGGCGGGCAGCAGGTACGGCGGGATGTCCCGCGGGTTCGTGATCAGGCCGAAGACCACGAAGAACACGGCCGCGAACAGGTCGCGCAGCGGTTCGAGCAGCCGGGCCGCGTGGTGGGCCACCTGATCGGAGAGCGCGATGCCGACCAGGAACGCCCCGACCGCGGCCGAGACCTGCAGTTGCTGGGCCACGCCGGCCACGAGAACGGTCAACCCGAAGACCCCGAGCAGCAGCGACTCCCGCTCGTCGGCGGCGACCAGCGCGCTGACCGTACTGCCGTACCGGGTGGCGACGACGAGCACCGCGCCGACCGCGGCCACCGCGACGACGAGGGCGAGCGCGCCACCGGAGAGTCCGCGCCCGGCCAGCAGCGCGGTGAGCAACGGCAGGTAGAACGCCATCGCCAGGTCCTCGATCACCAGGATCGACAGGATCGACGGCGTCTCCCGGTTGCCCAGCCGGCCCAGGTCGTTGATCACCTTCGCGATCACGCCCGACGAGGACACCCAGGTCACGCCGGCCAGCACCACGGCCGCGACGGGTCCCCAGCCGAGCAGTAGCGCCATCGCCGCGCCGGGCAGCGCGTTGAGGGCCGCGTCGAGTACGCCGACCCCGGCGCTCCGCTTCAGGTTGCCGACCAGCTCGTCGGCCGAGTACTCCAGGCCGAGCATGACCAGCAGCAGGATCACGCCGATCTCCGCGCCGATCGCCAGGAACTCCGCGCTGGCCTCCAGGCGGACCAGGCCGCCCTGGCCGAACGCCAGCCCGGCGAGAAGGTAGAGCGGGATCGGCGACAACCCGGCCTTCTTGGCCAGCCGGCCGAGCAGGGCGAGCGAGAACAGCACCGCCCCGATCTGGACGAGCAGCGTGCCGCCGTGCACGCCTTACCGCCGGCCGGCCAGGATGTCCGCGACTCCGTCAACACCCGTGCGGGTACCGACGGCCACCACGACGTCGTTGGCCTGGAATGCGAACTCCGGCCCCGGCGTCGGGATCACCTGCCCGCCCCTGAGCACCGCGACGATCGACGCCTTGGTCCGGGTACGGGCCTTCGTGTCGCCGAGCCGGCGCCCCACGTACGGCGAGCTGCTACCCAGCGCGATCTGCTCGGTGAACAGGCCGGCGATGCCCTCGGCGAGCTGGCTGAGCTGGCTGGCGATCATCGAGGCGGACAGGATCTCGGCGAGCGCGTCGGCCTCGTCGTCGGTGAGCGGGATGGAGGCGAGGCAGGAGTCCGGATCGTTCCTGGAGGCGATCACCAGCTCCCGGTCGTCGGTGCCGCGCCGGACCACCACTCCGATCCGCCGGCCCGAGCCGGTCACGATGTCGTACCGCACCCCGATGCCGGGCAACGCCGTCTGCTCGATCCGTACACCCACGGGCCCACGGTACGTCGCCCAGGTTCCGGCAGTGCGACGTGCTCGCGTACCGCCATCCGCGCCGGTTTCTGACCGTGCCGTCGCTACGGCGACGACAGCTTTCCACGATCGGCAGAGACCAGGGCCGAGCGGTGGTTGGGCGGCCAAGGCGTGGGGCGACCGTCCGCGCGCGACACGTAGACCACGACCATCCGCCCGCGCGCGGCGATACCCCGCGGCCCACGGACCTCGAACGCGAACGTCACGGACGTCTCGCCGAGGGACTCGACCCACAGCGCCACGGAGACGGCCTCGCCGTAGAACAGGCGGTCGGTGTAGTCGACCTCGTACCGTACCCGCGGCACGATGCCCATCAGGTCCAGCCCGAGCCGGGCGTAGAGCTCGGCCTCCGCCGCCTCGACCCAGCGGATCACGGTCGCGTGGTGGTAATGGCCGGCCGCGTCCGTGTCCTGCCATTCGACCGCTCGATGCACCACGATCATCCCGCCGCCATCTCGCGCAGCACGAAGCGCTGCACCTTGCCGGTGGAGGTGCGCGGCAGCTCGTCGAGGAACTCCACGCCGCGGGGCGCCTTGTACGGCGCGATCTCCGACCGGCAGAACGCGCGCAGCTCTTCGGCAAGCTCGGGCGAGGCGGCGAAGCCGGGCTGCAATACCACATAAGCGTGCACGGACATCGTCCGCGCCGGATCCGGCATGCCGACGACGGCGGTCTCCAGCACGGCAGGGTGGCGCAGCAGCGCCATCTCCACCTCGGGCCCGGCGATGTTGATGCCGGCCGAGATGATCATGTCGTCGTTGCGGGCCTGGTACCAGAAGTACCCGTCGGAGTCCCGCACGTACGTGTCACCGGTCAGGTTCCAGCCGTGCTGCACGTACACCTTCTGCCGCACGTCGTCGAGGTACCGGCACCCGGTCGGCCCGCGCACCGCGAGCCGGCCCAGCTCGCCGTCCGGCACCGGCTGGCCCTCGTCGGACAGCACGCAGGCCTGGTATCCGGGCACCGGTCGCCCGGTCGCGCCCGGCCGGATGTCGCCGTCGGCCGCGGAGATGAAGATGTGCAGCATCTCGGTCGCACCGATCCCGTCAATGATCTTCAACCCGGTCGCGTCCTGCCAGCCCGACCAGGTCGTCAGCGGCAGCGGCTCACCGGCGGAGACGCAGCGGCGCAGCGAGGAGAAGTCGCCACCGCCACCGAGCAGCGCCCGGTACGCGGTCGGCGCCGTGAACAGCACGGTCGGCCGGTGTTCGGCCAGCGCCGGCGCCAGCACGTCCGGGGTGCCCTTCTCCAGCACCAGGGTGGACGCGCCCACCCGCATCGGGAAGACCACCAGCCCGCCGAGCCCGAACGTGAACCCCAGCGGCGGCGAGCCGGTGAAGACGTCGTCGGCGGTGGGGCGCAGCACATGCCGGGAGAACGTGTCCGCGATGGCGAGCACGTCCCGGTGGAAGTGCATGGTGGCCTTCGGCCGGCCGGTCGTCCCGCTGGTGAACGCCAGCAGGGCGATGTCGTCCGCGCTGGTCTCGACGTCGGCGAATTCCCCGTCGAAGCTCGCCGACCGCCTCACCAGCTCGGAGAAGGTCGTGTACGGCCCGATGCCGGCCCGCTCCAGGTCCGCCAGGAACCGGTCGTCCACAAGGGAGTGGTTGATCCGGGCGATCTCGTGGACCGTCTGCAGCTCGGTGGAGCGCAGCAGCGGCATCGTGGTGACCACCACCCCGCCCATCTTGAGCACGCCCAGCCAGCAGGCCACCAGCCACGGGTTGTTCGGCGCCCGCAGCAGCACCCGGTTACCGGGCACCAGCCCGAGGCCGACCAGGTAGGTGGCGACGTGGTCGGCGTGCCGCCGCAGTTCGCCGTAGGTCCAGACGGTGCCGTCGACGGTACGCACGCAGGGCCGCTCGGGTGCCCCACCGGCCAGCAGCGCGGTGGCGCAGTTGAGCCGCTGCCGGTACCGCAGCTCGGGGAGCGGGAAGAGGAACTGCGGCCACTGGTCGGCCGGTGGCAGATTGTCGCGAGCGAATGTATCGATGTGGGCGGACGGCGCGAGCGACATGACCAGCTCCCTCGTGGGGTCTATTCCGCTCTGTTGACGGTAGTCAAAGACACGATATGTTCTCCCCGTGGACCAGACAACCGCCCCGCCGCGGTCGCTGATCGTCACCGTGTACGGGTTGTACGCCAGGGACACCGGTGGCTGGTTGTCCGTTTCGCTCCTCATCCGGCTGCTCAGCGAGGTGGGCGTCGACGAGCCGGCCGTCCGTTCGGCCATCTCCCGGCTGAAGCGCCGTGACCTGCTGACCCCGGAGCGCCGCGGCGGCGTGGCCGGGTACGCGCTCTCCGGCGAGGCGCGCGAGATCCTGGCCGAGGGCGACGAGCACATCTTCAGCCCGCCCCGGGCCACGGTCGCGGACGGCTGGCTGCTCGCGGTGTTCTCGGTACCCGAGTCGGAGCGGGCCCGGCGGCACACCCTGCGGTCCCGGCTCGCCGCGCTCGGCTTCGGTACCACCGCGCCCGGCGTCTGGGTGGCGCCCGCGCACCGGTACCAGCTGACCCGTACCGTGCTGCACCGCCTCGGCCTGGAGTCCTATGTGGACCTGTTTCGGGCCGACCATCTGGCCTTCACCAACCTGCCTGACGCGGTGAACCAGTGGTGGGATCTGAAGGCGATCCACCGGTCCTATGTAGACTTCATGGCGACGTGGCAGGAGGCCGACACCGCACGGGAGTTCGCCACCTGGGTGCGGGCGCTGACCGACTGGCGTCGGCTGCCCTATCTCGATCCCGGGCTGCCGGCCGAGCTGCTGCCGGCGGACTGGCCGGGCGCACCCGCGACCGCCCTGTTCCGGGCGCTGCGGGATCGGCTGGCCGGGCCGGCCGCCGCCCACGTCGCCGCGGAACGTCGACGATTGTCGGTGTCCTAGCGACCCTGGGGACGGAGGGAGCCGATGCCCACGCCGGCACAGGAGGTCGCCTACGCCCGCGCGGTCGAGCACGGCCGGGACGCCGCGGCCGCGCTCGGGCTGGACCTGGACGACCTGGTGCCGGCGTACGCCCAGACGATGGACGACGACGCCGCGGAGGACGGGCCACCCGGCCGGATCTTCGTCGCGCTCCGGTGGTGGCTGCCGGTGGGTACCACGAACGGGCCGGCCTTCGAGACGCTGGCCCGGCACTGGCTGGCCCGCGGGTACCGCCTGGTCGGTGACGGGCGCGGCGACCCGCTGCCGTACCTGTGGGCCGAGGACCCGGTTGACGGCTTCCGGCTCGGGCTGGAGGGCAACGTGCAGGACCGGCTGCAACTCGAGGCCTCGTCGCCGCTCTTCTGGCCGGACGGCGACGGCCTCGTCAGCCAGGGATGACGGCGACGCCCGCGATCTCGACCAGCGCGTCGTCGTCCCAGAGCCGGGTCACCCCGATGCCGGCCGCGGCCGGGTAGTCCGTGCCGCACCACCGGCGCCAGACCTCGCCGATCTCCCGGGCCCGGGCCCGGTACCCGGGTACGTCCACGATGTAGATCGTCACCTGTACCAGGTGGGCCGGGCTCCCGCCGGCCGCGGCCAGCGCGGTGACCAGCGCCGCGAGTGCCCGGTCGAACTGGGCCACCACGTCGTCCACGCCGATGATCCGGCCGTCCTCGCCGAGCGCGGTCTGCCCGGCCAGGTAGACGGTCCGTCCGGCCGGCGCGACCACCGCGTGCGAGAACCCCGACGGCTCGGGCAGCTCGGGCGGGTTGATCCGGGTCACCGTGGAGCCCTCCAGCGTCCGGCTCGATCTCGAGCGGGTGGCCAGCGGTGGCCGGGGATCCCCATCATGACTGCACCGCGCCGCCGTCGACGTTGAGGGCCTGGCCGGTGATCGCGCCGTTCTCGACGCAGAACAGTACCGCCGCGGTCACCTCCGCCACCGTGATGAGCCGGCCGATCGGCTGCTGGGCGACCAGGATCCGGCGCGCCTCGTCGGGCGTCCGCCCGGTCCGGGTGGCGATGTTCGCGACCGTACCGTCGGTCATCGGAGTGTCCACATAGGCGGGACACACCGCGTTGACGGTCACCCCGGTCGTCGCCAGCTCCGCGGCCGCGGACCGGACGAGCCCGAGCAGCCCGTGCTTGCTCGCCGCGTACGCCGCGATGTAGGGCCCGCCGACCCGCGAGGCGATCGAGCCGATCGCCACGATCCGCCCCCAGCCGGCCGAGACCATGGCCGGCACGGCCCGCCGGACGCACCGGAACGGGGCGGTCAGGTTGACGTCGAGCAGGCGCTGCCACTCCTCGTCGGTGGTCTTCGCCAGCGGGGCCGACGAGGCCGCCCCGGCGTTGGCGACCAGCACCTCGACCGGCCCGAGCTGCGCCTCGGTCCGCGCGAACAGCTCGTCCACCGCACCGGGCGCGGTGATGTCCAGCGGTACCACCAGCGCGCCCCGTCCGCACTCCGCGGCGGTACCGGCCAGCTCGTCCGCGTTGCGCGCGGTCAGGGCCAGGCGGTGCCCGGAAGCCGCCAGCCGGACCGCGATCTCCCGCCCGATCCCGCGCCCGGCACCGGTGACGAGACAGGTCCGCTGCACCGGCACAGCCTACGTTGGTCGGCCAGAGTTGAGTGAGCTAGGCTCAACTCTTGTGAACGCTGAGCGCCTGACGACCAAGAGCCGCGAGGTCATCAAGAACGCCGTCTCCGCAGCCGCCGAGCACGGCCACGCCATTGTCGAGCCCTGGCACCTGCTGCTGGCGCTGCTCGACACCGGCGGGTCGACCGCCGGCGGGCTGCTGCGTGCGGTCGGGGCCAACCCGGCCGACGTCCGCCGGGCCGCGATCCGGGCGGTGGAACGCATGCCGAGCGCCCGCGGGTCCAGCGTCGCCGAGCCTAGCCTGGCCCGGGAGCTGGTCAACGCGCTGAACGCGGCGGAGCAGATCGCCCGCCCGCTCGGCGACGAGTACGTCTCGACCGAGCACCTGCTCGCCGGCCTCGCCGCCGTCGGCGGCGCCGTGGCCGATGTGCTCAAGGACGCGGGCGCGACCCAGGAGAGCCTGGTCTCGGCGTTCCCCTCGATCCGTGGTGGCGACCGGCGGGTCACCAGCCAGGACCCCGAGCAGCAGTACCAGGCGCTGGAGAAGTACGGCGTCGACCTGACCGCCCGCGCCCGCGAGGGCAAGATGGACCCGGTCATCGGCCGGGACTCGGAGATCCGCCGGGTCATCCAGGTGCTCTCCCGGCGTACCAAGAACAACCCGGTCCTGATCGGTGAGCCCGGTGTGGGCAAGACCGCGATCGTGGAAGGGCTGGCCCAGCGCATCGTCGCCGGGGACGTACCGGAGAGCCTCAAGGACAAGCGGCTGGTCTCGCTGGATCTGGGCGCGATGGTGGCCGGGGCGCAGTACCGCGGCCAGTTCGAGGAGCGGCTCAAGTCGGTGCTGGAGGAGATCAAGGGCTCCGACGGCGAGATCATCACGTTCATCGACGAGCTGCACACCGTCGTCGGTGCCGGCAAGGCCGAGGGCTCGATGGACGCGGGCAACATGCTCAAGCCCATGCTGGCCCGCGGTGAGCTGCGGATGGTCGGCGCGACCACGCTCGACGAGTACCGCGAGCGGATCGAGAAGGACGCCGCGCTGGAGCGGCGGTTCCAGCCCGTCTTCGTCGGCGAGCCGAGCGTCGAGGACACGATCGGCATCCTGCGCGGGCTCAAGGAGCGCTACGAGGTGCACCACGGCGTCCGGGTGACCGATGCCGCCCTGGTCGCCGCCGCCGCGCTCTCCGACCGGTACATCTCCGACCGGTTCCTGCCCGACAAGGCCATCGACCTGGTGGACGAGTCGGCGTCCCGGCTGCGCATGGAGATCGACTCCCGGCCGGTGGACATCGACGAGATCGAGCGCTCGGTCCGGCGGCTGGAGATCGAGGAGATGGCGCTGGCCAAGGAGCCGGACGCGGCGAGCGCGGACCGGCTCGCCCGGCTGCGCGCCGAGCTGGCCGACCGGCGGGAGCAGTTGACCGCGCTGACCGACCGGTGGCGGCAGGAGAAGGAGCACATCGCCCGGATCTCGGCGATCTCCGAGGAGCTGGAACGGCTGCAGGGCGAGGCGGACCGCGCGGAGAACGTCGAGTACGACGCGGCGAAGGCCAGCGAGCTGCGGTACGGCCGGATCCCCGTGCTCAAGCAGGAGCAGGCCAACGCGCAGGCCGCGCTCAAGGCGCTGCAGGCCGACGGCGCGATGCTCAAGGACGAGGTCGGCCCGGACGACATCGCGGCCGTGGTCGCGTCCTGGACCGGCATCCCGGCCGGCCGGCTGATGGAGGGCGAGACCGCCAAGCTGCTGCGGATGGAGTCGTCGCTGGCGACCCGGGTGGTCGGCCAGGACGAGGCGGTCCGGGCGGTCGCGGACGCGGTCCGGCGGGCCCGCGCCGGGGTCGCCGACCCCGACCGCCCCACCGGCTCGTTCCTCTTCCTCGGCCCGACCGGCGTCGGCAAGACCGAGCTGGCCAAGGCGCTCGCGGAGTTCCTCTTCGACGACGAGCGGGCGATGGTACGCATCGACATGTCCGAGTACGCGGAGAAGCACTCGGTCGCGCGGTTGGTCGGCGCCCCGCCCGGGTACGTCGGGTACGAGGAGGGCGGCCAGCTGACCGAGGCGGTACGGCGGCGCCCGTACTCGGTGATCCTGCTGGACGAGGTCGAGAAGGCCCACCAGGACGTGTTCGACGTGCTGCTGCAGGTGCTCGATGACGGGCGGCTGACCGACGGCCAGGGCCGTACGGTCGACTTCCGCAACGCGATCCTGGTCCTCACGTCCAACCTGGGCTCGTCGGTCATCGCCGACCCGACGCTCTCCGACGAGCAGCGCCGCGAGGCGGTACTCGCCGTGGTGCGCAGCCAGTTCAAGCCCGAGTTCCTGAACCGGCTCGATGACATCGTCGTGTTCAGCTCGCTGACCGGGCCGCAACTGCGCTCCATTGTGGACATACAGCTCGACCGGCTGCGCCGGCGGCTGGCCGACCGCCGGCTCTCCGTCGAGGTCACCGACGCGGCCCGGACCTGGCTGGCCGAACGCGGGTACGACCCGATCTACGGCGCCCGGCCGCTGCGCCGCCTGGTGCAGTCGGCGATCGGCGACCGGCTGGCCCGGGCGCTGCTCTCCGGTGAGATCCACGACGGGGACACGGTGCTGGTCGACCGGGACGACACCAAGGCAGACACCAAGGACGGCCTGACCGTGACGCCCAAGGGAAGGTGACCACAGTGGACCTCGAGGTGGCCCTGCGCGAGCTGGCCGGCGCGGACATCGTCGCGTTCGGCGGGGTGGGTCTGGCGAGCACGGTGCTGCCGGCGACCGAGGCGTACCGGGCGCTCGTCGCGGCGGTGGACCGCGACGGCGCGGCCCTGCGCCCGCACCTCGACCGGCTGCTGGAGCACGGCACGCCGGCCGGCAAGGTCTACGGCGCGAGCCTGCTCGACCGGCTCGACCCGGACGCGGGCCGGGCCGCCTGGCGACGGCTCGCCACCGACCCGGCCGAGTTCACCACGTTCTCCGGCTGCATCATGAACAAGACCACCCTCGCGGAGTACGCCGCCGCGCAGTAACTCGGCGCGTCGTCCCGTCCGCACCGCCCCGGCGTTGCTAGCGTGCGCGCTAGCACGCCGGCTAGCAGGGTCCGGCGGGGACAGGGGACGGGCTGGGTGAGCGTCACGCCGGAGCACGGCGGGCTGGCGATGCCGGCCCGGCGGTCGGGGTGGGCGCGTGTGCAGCTCAACACGAGGGTCCGGGTCGAGGTCGAGGAGCTGTTGCAGCGGTTCGTCGACGACCACGAGACCACCGTGCAGAACACCGTTGACCTTGCTCTGGTGGAGTTCCTGGCCGCGCGCGGTTACCCGCTGCCGCCGGCTGCCCGGTAAGGCACAGCTCGCAAGGGAGGTACGAATGACTGCGGTCCCGGCGTACACGATGCAGGCCCGGCGCGCCGACCTGCCGCTCGCTGAACGGGAGCTGGATGACCAGCTGGCGCGGGCGGTACGGCGCACGTCGTTCATGCGCCAGGGCTTCTACGTCGTGGTGCTGCTGGTCGCGATGGCCGGCCAGGTCTCCGGTGCGGTGGAAGCGCTGCACATCCCGCTGGCCGCGGCGATCCCGGCCGTGGCCGCGCTGGAGCTGGGCGGCATCGTGGTGATGGCCAACTCGGACGTACGCCGGCGCCTGGGCGAGCGCGCGATCGCCTCCCGGATCCTCTCCGCGCTGATCGCCGCCTGGGCGGTCGCGTTCAACTGGCTCGCGCACTCCAACCGCCTGCTGGGCGGCTTCTTCGCCGGCATGTCCGCGCTCGGCTACCTGGTCTGGCTCATGCACACCGAGAACCAGCGCCGCGACCGGCTGCGGGCCAAGGGTGACCTGCCCCCGACCACCCCCAAGTACGAGGTCGTCGCCCACTGGCTCCGGCATCCGCTGCTCACCCAGCGCGCGAAGTCGCTCGCCAAGGCGAACCCGGAGCTGGGACTCTACGACTCGCTGGACGCCGCGCGGGACGAGGTACGCCGGGAGCGCCAGCAGCGGGCCATCTCGACCGTGCTGCGCCGCAAGATCCGTTCGGCGGTGGACACGACCACGGCCGACATCGCCGTGGCCGTCTACGACCTGGACGAGATCGCGACCCGGCTGGCGGACACGGCGGACTACGACGGGCTCACCAAGCTCGTCGCGGCCGACCTCGCGCCGGACCGCATCGCGGGCGATCCGACCGGGGATGAGGCGCCGCCGGCGATCGTCTGGCACCAGGGCCCGGCCGTGGCGGCACCGACCGCCGAGCGGTCCGCGATGGAGGCCGCGTACGAGCAGATCCGCGTGCTACCGCCGGCCGTCCGGCGGGACATCGAGGACTGGCTGCACTCCCGGCCCGCGATCACCGAACACGGCGAGCTCGTCGAGGAGACGCCCGCGGAGCCGACCGAGGACTCCGAGGCGGAGACCGTCCCGATCCCGGCCGAGCTGGTTGCGGAGTTGACCGAGCCGGCCCCGGAGCCGGCCACGGCCCCCGAGCCGGCTCTGGAGCCGGCCCCGGAACCGGCCCTGGAGCCGGCCCCGCTGGCGACCGGCTCGTTGCGCAGCCGGGTGCACGCGACGCTCGACGCGAACGTGCGGGTCGGTGACGAGCGGGAGAACGCCGAGCTGGTCGCGTTCGTCGCGGACACCCTGCAGCTCAACGACGTGGAGCGGTTGACCGCGGCGTCGTACGTGCGGACCTGGCGGCGCGACCTCAACGCCCGGCACCGGGCCGCGCCGACCCGGTCGCTGCAGGCGGTGGATTCGCGGTCGTCGAGGAGGGCCCGGTCGAGCCGGAAGCTGGCTGGTTAGCCGGGCCCCGGGAGGAACCGACCGCGTCGGTTGAAGCCGTACCGGCCGGCCGGTGGCGTCCGGGGCGCTGCGCTACCGTGTTCGCGGTCTTGATGGGAGGAGACGACCGTGTCATACACCGTGCCACCGCAACCGGGCGCCCCGCGGGCGAGACCGGGGACCGTGACGGTGGCGATGTACCTGCTGTTCTTCCTGGCCGCTCTGCAGGTGATCAGCGGCGTCATCGCGCTGAGCTCCCTCGGCGCGGTCCAGGACGCCACCCGCGAGGCGTACCAGGACTTTCCCCAGCTGCGCGACTCGGCGGACACGATCGCGACGGTGGGCATCGTCGTCGGCGTGCTCGTCGCGTTGCTGTTCGCGGCGGGCTTCGTGACGCTGGGCATCCTTGACGGCCGGGGCAAGAACGCGGCCCGGATCGTCACCTGGGTCGTCGCGGGCATCGGCGTCTGCTGCTTCGGCGCCGGCGTGGCCGGCCGGGCGGCGAGCGGCGCGCTCAGCGGGATGGGTGGCGGCACGAACGGCCCGGATCCGGCCGAGGTGCAGCGGATCCAGGACGCCGCCCTGCCGTCCTGGTACTACCCGGCGAGCACCACGGTCAGCGTGCTCGCCCTGCTCTCCGCGATCGCGGTGATCATCCTGCTGGCCCTGCCGGCGTCCAACGAGTTCTTCCGGAAAGCGCCACCGGCCTACGAACCGCCGCCGGGGTACCCGCCGGTGGGCTGATTCGGCCGCCAACCGGCGTCCCCCCGAGTAGTTTCGTCCGGGACGGCACTATTCGGGGGGATGTTCATATGTCGTACCAACCGTCGTATCCGCCGCAGCCGGTACCGGCCGGCCGGCGGCCCGGCTCGGTCACGTTCGCCGCGATCCTGATGTTCCTGATCGCCCTGTTCGCGACGATCAGCGCGATCACGTCGCTCGCCTCGATGAACCAGATCGTGGACGGTTTCCGGGAGCGGGCCGCCGACACGGACGCGAGCCAGTCCGACGTGAACAACCTCGTCAACGTCATCCGGGGCGCCGCGATCGTTGCCGCGATCTTCATGCTGCTCTTCGCGCTGCTGCTCGTCGTGCTCGCCCTCGGTGTCCTGCGGGGCAGCAACGTGGCCCGGGTCTTCACCTGGATCATCTGCGCGCTGGGCGTGATCTGTGGCTGCTGCGGGCTGGCCAGTGTCCTCGGGCAGGCCAACATGACCACGTTCAGCACCGGCGACGTCAACGAGCAGACCGCCGAGCAGTTGGGGCGCGCCCTGCAGGACTCGTACCCGGGCTGGGCGCTCGGCCTGTCCGGCACCCTTTCCGGTCTCCAGTTGCTCGGATACATTGCGATCGCCGTACTCCTCGCGCTGCCCGCGGCGAGCGCGTTCTTCCGCAGGCCGGCCCAGCCGCAGTGGCAGCCACCGCCGCCCCCGATGTGAGGTAGCCCGTGCCCCCCACCGCGCTGATCACCGGAGCCACCGCTGGCCTGGGTGCCAGCTTCGCCCGCCGGCTCGCGGCCGAGGGGTACGACCTGATCCTCGTCGCACGCGACGCCGACCGGCTCGCCAGCACCGCGCAGGAGCTTGCGGGCCGGTACGGCGTGACCGTCGACGCGGTGACCGCCGACCTGTCCACCGAGGAGGGCATCGCGGCGGTCGAGGAGCGGCTCGCCGGGTCTGCCGGACCGCCGGTGGAGATGCTCGTCAACAACGCCGGCTTCGGCCTGAACACCGGATTCACCCGATCGAGTGTTTTCGACGAGTCCCGGCTCATCCAGGTGAACGTGCTCGCGGTGATGCGGCTGACCCACGCCGCCCTGCCGGGCATGATCGCCCGCGGTCGTGGAGATGTGATCAATGTCTCGTCGGTGGCCGGGTTCTTCGCGGTGATGCCCGGCTCGACGTACCCGGCGACCAAGGCGTGGGTGACCAACTTCAGCCAGTCGGTGGCCCACTCGGTCAGGTCGGCTGGTGTCCGGGTCATGGCGTTGTGCCCGGGTTACGTCCGAACCGAGTTCCACCAGCGCGCAGGCATCAACATGTCGAAAACCCCCAATTGGGCGTGGCTGACGGCGGACACAGTCGTGCGCGCGGCCCTGCGTGACCTCCGCCGGGGCACGCTGGTGAGCGTGCCGGACTGGAAGTACAAGCTCGCCGTGGGTCTCGGCCGGCATATGCCGCTGGCTCTGGTCCGCCGGGTGGCGCGCGACACACGTGGTCGCTAGCTCTCAACTTTCCTTCGATTAGTACGCTTCCGGCATGGCCGACCGCGACGACCTGTGCAAATTCATCACCGACCTGGCCATGCTCGAGGGGCGCGTGGTGCTCTCCTCCGGAGCCGAGGCGGACTGGTACCTCGACCTCCGGCGGGTGGCGCTCCACCACGCGGCCGCTCCCGTGCTGGGTCGGGTGATGTTGGATCTCGTGGCGGACTGGGACTTCGACGCGGTGGGCGGGTTGACCCTGGGTGCGGACCCGGTCGCGACGGCGATGTTGCACGCCGCCGCGGCGCGGGGCCGAGCCGTGGACGCGTTCGTCGTGCGGAAGTCCGAAAAACGACACGGTCTACAGCGCCGGATCGAGGGCCCGGACGTCGCAGGGCGGCGGGTCGTCGCACTGGAGGACACATCCACCACGGGAGCAAGCGTGCTCACCGCGGTGGAGGCACTTCGGGATGCCGGCGCCGAGTTGGTCGGTATTGCGGTTATTGTCGATCGGGGAGCGGGGGATGCCGTCCGCTCCGCAGGTCTGGCCTACCGATCAGCGTTTACGTTGGCCGACCTCGGCCGTGTGGCCTGAAAAATTGTCGATTCGGACCTGCGCATATGCAGGCGAATCGATGGTGTTGGTGGAAGGATGGAGTACGTGGGAACTGCGTTGGCCGAAATGACAATGCCTCAGATCTCGCCGCTTGCCGGCGAGCCGATTGACCGCTCCGACGCCGAGCGCCTTGCTGGGGTGCTCAAGGCGCTCGCCGACCCGGCCCGGCTGAGGCTACTCAGCCTCATCCAGTCGGCGCCGGAAGGCGAAGCGTGCGTCTGCGACCTCACGGCACCGCTGGGTCTGTCCCAGCCGACCGTGAGCCACCACCTGCGTATCCTCACCGAGGCCGGCTTGCTGGAGCGGGAGAAGCGCGGCGTGTGGGCCTACTACCGTCTGGTGCCGTCCGCGATCGCAACAATCGCCGAGCTGCTGACTCCGCCGCGCAAACGCGCGACGAAGAAGGCTGCCCGCTGATCTCCGGCGTCTCATACCCCTCGGCGCTGCACCATGCGCGAAAAGCGCCGAGGGGTTTGGGTAAGGCGCCACTTGGAGCGCGCCGCGAAGCGAGCTGGTGAACTACGTGCCTGGTGATGTACGCGAGCAATTGGCGTACCCGGGACATGACGTAGTACAGGCTGGTCTCGTCCGACGGCGTTCTCGCGTCGGACGAGCCGGCGGCCGAGCTTGCCCTGCACCTGGCGATCTACCGGGCCCGGCCGGACGGCTACGCCAGCGGTCCGGCTGGTGACCACCGACCACCCGTACCACCTGCGCCGGGTCGTCGCGATGGCCGCGGACGGGTCGAACTGCATCGTGCTGGCCCACCGCGGCTGCTCGGTGCTCGCCGACCCGGTCGAGCTCGCCCACAGGCGTGCCCGCAACCAGCGAGCCGATGCGTGAGCGCCCGTCGTAAGGTTCGACCTACTCGCTGGTAGGACTGCCTTACGCAGCGTATATAGAATGTAATGAAGTTTATGACTGTGTCCGCTATGCCAACATCGTCCCCTTGCAGTTCGGGCCCAGCACCCTAGGCTGGCCCGGGAGCCTCGTGCTGGCAAACCCGGGGAGACTGCGAGGGATCCGTGTCTGGACGCCATCGACCCGCCGACCACGTGGGTCGGCCTTCGACGCTACGTACCCCGCTGTCCATCGTCGCGGTCGCCGCGCTGGTCGCGGTCACCGCTGTCGCAGTACGGGTGATGGCCGCCGACGCCAACGGCTGCAGCGGCGGCGTGGCCCTCTCGGTCGCGGCCGCGCCGGACGTCGCCGCGGCGGTCGAGGATGCCGGCCGGGAGTGGATGAAGAGCAACCCGGAGGTCAACGGCAAGTGCATCCGGGTGCAGGTGCGCCCGGTACCGGCCGCTGACATCGCCGGCGCCCTGGCCGTGCGCGGCGGCGGCAACATCGACGTGGCCGCCAAGCCCGCGCCCACCCCCAGCGAGGCGGACATCCCGGCCGTCTGGATCCCGGACTCCACCGCGTGGCTGAGTCGGGTGAGCGCGATCGACCGGTCCGCGCTCGGCGCCGCGGCCCCGTCGGTCGCGCTCAGCCCGGTCGTGTTCGCGATGCCGGAGGCCGTGGCGGCGGCGATGGCCGCCCAGCTCGGCGGGGCCGGCGGCAACGCGGGCGCCGGTGCCGAGGGCCTGCTCCGGACCGCACTCACCGACTGGCAGAAGGCGATCGCCGAGCGCAGGCTGCCGCAGCTGCCGGTCGGTCTGGTCGACCCCCGCCGGGACACCGCGAGCCTGGCCGGCGCCATGATCCTCCGGGACGCGGTCGTTACCGACGAGACCAAAGTGGCCAACCTCATCGCGGTCTACCGCCTGGTCAACCGGTTCCGCGCGCCCGATGTCGCGACCCTGCAGAAGTCCTTCGCCCAGGGCGTCAAGGCGGCGCCGATGGCCGAACAGTCGGTGCTGGCCTTCAACGGAACCAACCCGAGGGCGCCGCTGGCCGCGATCCAGCTCCCGCCCGGCGGGCCGGCCCTCGACTACCCGTTCGCCACGCTCAACGGCAAGCCGCGCGAGGTCGACGCGGCCGCGGGCAAGTTCCGTACCGCCCTGTCCGGCACCGCCTACCGCGGATCCTTCGCCAGGCGCGGCTTCCGGGCCCCCGACGGTACGGCCGGCCCCGGCTTCCCGACCGGCCACGGGGTGACCGCGCAGCCGGTGACGGCCAGCGCGCTCGACGACGCGATCCGGGTCGGCCAGACGCTGGGCCTGTGGAGCGCGGCCAACTCGCCGTCCCGGGCGCTCGCGATCATCGACGTGACCGCGTCGATGGCCGCACCGCTCGGCGCCACCACCCGGCTGGACGTGATGCAGCGGTCCGCGATCCTCGGGCTGTCGCTGTTCACCGACACCAGCTCGCTGGGCCAGTGGACGTTCGCCGCGACCCACGCCGAGCTGACCCCGATCATTCCGTTGAACGAGGCGAACCGGAACACGCTGAACGCGAAGATCCAGGGCATTCAGCTCTCCGCGTCGAACCAGTCCGCGCTCTTCGTGGCCTTGCGCGATGCGTACAAGCTGATGACCGAGACGTTCAACCCCGAGGTGGCCAACCGGATCATCATCTTCACCGATGGCAAGAGCGCCATCTCACCGGAGCTGAAGAACCTCGAACAGCTCAGCAAGGCCCTGGAGCGCATCGCCGTGGTGACCAAGCCGATCGAGGTCACGCTCATCGGCGTCGGTCCGGAGGCGGACATGACCGAGCTGAACGAGATCGCCCGGATGACCGGTGGGGTGGCGAAGCAGATCCTCAACCCCGCGCAGATTCAGAGCGTGTTCCTGTCTGCCCTGCAGGATTAGCGGCGGCTTCGGCGGCGGCTTTGGCGGCGGCACGGCGCTTGCCGCGCCGCTCCCGCCAGACCTCGACGAAGATCGGGATCACCGAGATCAGCACGATCAACGCGACCACCGGCAGGATGTACTTGTCGATGTCCTCGGCGGGGATCAGCTTGGTGATCTGGTCGGCCAGGTAGTAGCCGGCGAGGATGATCCCGTCGGTCCAGATGATGCCGCCGATCATGTTCCACAGGAAGAACCTCCTCGCGGGCATCTCCAGGACGCCCGCGACCGGGTTCAGGAAGGTCCGGACGATCGGGATGAACCGGGCCAGCACGACGGCCTTCGCCGGGCCGAACTTGTTGAAGTAGTACTCGGCCTTCTCCACGTACTCCCGCTTGAAGAACCGGGAGTTCGGCCGGTCGAACATCCGGGTGCCGTACTTCGCGCCCAGGTAGTGGCCCAGCTGGGCGCCGGCGATCGCGCAGATCGGCGCGCCGATCAGCAGAGCGCCGATCGGTAGTCTGGTGCCGACGATCGACTCGGCCACCGGTGAGGCGGCCACGCCGGCCAGGAACAGCAGCGAGTCTCCCGGGAAGAAGAAGCCCACGAGCAGGCCGGTCTCGGCGAAGAGGATCGCCCACACCCCGATCAACCCGAACGTCTGGAGCAGGTCCTTGGGGTCGAGGGGGTTGACCGCGAGCTGCATGGGAAGCTGCTCAGCGAGCGCCTGCGTGCCGGATGTGGTCTCCACGGCGAACCAGGGTAACCGAGAGGACTACCGTGGACTCATGGACGCCGGGCTGAGCCTCGCGGACCCGTACACCGTGCCGACCAGGCACTGGCACTCGATGCCGGACGGCCGGATCCAGTGCGACGTGTGCCCCCGCGCCTGCAAGCTGCGGGAGGGCCAGCGGGGGTTGTGCTTCGTCCGGGGCCGGGTGGACGACCAGATCGTGCTCGCCTCGTACGGGCGGTCCTCCGGGTTCTGCGTCGACCCGGTCGAGAAGAAGCCGCTGAACCACTTTCTGCCAGGTTCGGCCGTACTGTCCTTCGGCACCGCCGGCTGCAACCTGGCCTGCCGGTTCTGCCAGAACTGGGACATCTCGAAGTCCCGGGAGATCGACACGCTCGCCTCCTCGGCCTCGCCGGACGGGCTCGCCGAGGCGGCCGAGCGGCTGGGCTGCCGATCGGTCGCGTTCACGTACAACGACCCGGTGATCTTCATGGAGTACGCGATGGACGTCGCGGACGCCTGCCGGGAACGGGGCATCAAGGCGATCGCGGTCTCCGCCGGCTACATGAACGAGGCACCCCGGGCCGAGTTCTACGCGCACATGGACGCGGCGAACATCGACCTCAAAGGCTTCACCGACGCGTTCTACGAGAAGATCACTTTTGCCCGGCTGCCCGCCGTTCTGGAGACGTTGGCCCATCTGCGCCACTCCACCGACGTGTGGTTCGAGATCACCACGCTGCTCATCCCCGGGCACAACGACGCCGACGCCGAGATCGCCGAGGAGTGCGCCTGGCTCGTCGAGCACCTCGGTACCGACGTCCCGCTGCACTTCACCGCGTTCCACCCGGACTTCAAGATGCGGGACGTGCCGCCCACGCCTCCGGAGACGCTGCGCCGGGCCCGGCGGATCGCGCTGGAGCACGGCCTGCGCTACGTCTATACCGGCAACGTGCACGACCCGGACGGCCAGACCACCACCTGCCCCGGCTGCGGTTCGCCGGTGGTGGTCCGGGACTGGTACGTGATCTCCGGCTACCAGCTCGACCGGTCCGGCGCGTGCCTCCACTGTGGTCACCAGATCCGGGGTGTGTACGACGGGCCGGTCGGTGGCTGGGGATCGCGGCGGCTGCCGGTCCAGCTGCGGGATCCCGCGCCGGTGGGCGCTGGCGCCAACGACCGTCGTAGCCGGCCATGAGGCCGCCGGCGGTGGCCGGGCGCTTCTACCCCGCCGACCCGGTCGCGCTGGCGGAGCTCGTCGACGGTCTCGTCGCGGGCGTCGCCGTGCCCGACGGCGAGCCACCCGCCGACGGGTACGTGGTCCCGCACGCCGGCCTGCGCTACTCGGGACCGACCGCGGCCCAGGTGTACGCGCGGCTGGCCCGCAGCGCGGACGGGATCGAACGGATCGTGCTGCTGGGCCCGGCGCACTACGTACCGCTGGAAGGGTGCGCGGCCCCGGCGGCGGCACACTGGCGGACGCCGCTCGGCCAGGTGCCGGTCGACACCCGGGTGGTACGCGCTCTGGCCGCGGCCGGGTGGGTCGTGCTCGACGACCTGCCGCACGCGCCGGAGCACTCGCTGGAGGTTCAGTTGCCGTTCCTGCAGCGGGTCCTGCGGCCCGGTACGCCGCTCGTCCCGGTCGCGGTTGGACAGTCGTCCGTGGATGATGTGGCGGCGGTCATCAGCGCGGCGCTGGCCGCCGGTCCCGGTACGGTCGTGCTCGCGAGCACGGACCTGTCCCACTACCTGGAGGACGGGGCGGCCCGGCAGCAGGACGCCCGGACCGCGGACGCGGTGCTGAACCTGGAGCCGGGGCGGATCGGCGTCCGGGACGCGTGCGGCGTCTACGGGCTGCGCGGGCTGGTCGGCTGGGCCCGTGCCGGTGGGCTGACCCCGACGCTGCTACACCTGTGCACGTCGGCGGAGACGGCCGGCGACCCCAGCCGGGTCGTGGGCTACGGCGCCTTCGCGTTCACCGGCCAGGGTCAGCGGTAGTCGTCGTCGAGGCCTACCACGTGCGCCTGCTCGACGGCGTCCCATTCGCCGACCTCGAGCCCCCGGTGCACCTCGGTCGGTGCCTCGGCCGGATCGGCCGGAGTCGCCTGCTCGACGGCGTCCTCGGTCGGTGCCTCGATATCCCGTTCGTCCGGATCAAGGTGGTCGTCCGGAGCGACGAAGTCCTCGTCGGGCTCGGCCATGCCTCCACGGTACGGCCTGAGCGCCCACCCCGCGCGTCGGGACGGTGCCCGTGGGGGCTCGCGCGAGCGGAGCGCCGGCCCCGTCGCCCCGAGACGGGCGGCCGGCCGAGCGGCTGAGATACTGCCGGGCGGGGACGGCGCGGTCCCACCGCGCCGCCGTACGCACACGAGGAGCAGCCGAGATGCCCATCGCTTCCCCAGAGGTCTATGCCGAGATGCTCGACCGCGCCAAGGCGGGCGCGTTCGCGTACCCGGCGATCAATGTCACGTCGTCGCAGACGCTGAACGCCGCGTTGCGGGGGTTCGCGGACGCGGAGAGCGACGGCATCGTCCAGGTGTCCACGGGCGGCGCGGAGTACCTCTCCGGCCCGACGGTCAAGGACATGGTGACCGGCGCGGCGGCCTTCGCCGCGTACGCGTACGAGGTGGCCAGGAGATATCCGGTCAACGTGGCTCTGCACACCGACCACTGTCCGGCGGACAAGCTGGACGGGTTCGTCCGCCCACTGCTGGCGATCTCGAAGGAGCGCGTCGCCCGCGGCGAGCCGCCGCTGTACCAGTCCCACATGTGGGACGGCTCAGCCGTACCGCTGGACGAGAACCTGCGCATCGCCGAGGAACTGCTCGCCGAGGCCGCCGCCGCGAAGATCGTGCTGGAGATCGAGGTCGGCGTCGTCGGCGGCGAGGAGGACGGCATCGTCGGCGCGATCGACGAGAAGCTCTACACCACGCCGGAGGACGCCCTGGCCGTCGCCGCCACCCTGGGCCTCGGCGAGAAGGGCCGGTACATGGCGGCGCTGACGTTCGGCAACGTGCACGGCGTCTACAAGCCCGGCAACGTCAAGCTGCGACCGGAGATCCTCCGCGAGGCGCAGAAGGCCGTCGGCGAGAAGTACGGCGTCGACAAGCCGCTGGCGCTCGTCTTCCACGGCGGGTCGGGCTCGCTGCTCTCCGAGATCCGGGAGGCGCTGGACTACGGCGTGGTGAAGATGAATGTCGACACCGACACGCAGTACGCGTTCACGCGGCAGGTCGCCGGGCACATGTTCGCCAACTACGACGGCGTGCTCAAGGTAGACGGCGAGGTCGGCAGCAAGAAGGCGTACGACCCGCGCTCGTGGGGCAAGCTCGCCGAGGCGGGCATGGCCAAGCGCGTCGTGCAGGCCTGCGAGGACCTGCGTTCGGGCGGCACCAAGATCACCTGACGAACAGCCCCGGGGGAGAACCGGCCGTCGCGGGTCGCCCTCTGACGGCACGGACGCCTCTCTGACGGCACTGACCACCCGCGAGCACGACGAACTATCTGCGCATGACGTCGAGTCGTCGCCCGGCCGGCAAGCCCGCGTCGGGTACGATCGTCCACCTTGGACCTGGGGCGGTTCGACCTGTTCGGAGGTCAGTCGTGCTCGGCATCGAGGGGTACGAGCCGCAGTGGCACCACGACGGACGTACCCTGGCAGCCGCACATCGGGTCCGGTTCGGCCGGATCGTCGGCCAGCCGCTCGTCGGCTCGTGGCTGATGTGGGACCTGGCCGGGGACGCGTGGTTCGCGGACGGGCCGGTGATCCTCGGCTTTCCCGACCACAACGTGGAGATCACGCACCGCAAGTTCGACGAGTGCGCGATCACGTGGAACCAGGTCGACATGTCGATGCCGCTCGACTGGCCCGGGCTCGGACTGGACTGGCGGTCCGACGGCAACCCGTCGCTGTCCGCGATGCACGGGCGGCGGCTGCGGTCGGTGAACGTGATCGAGCGGGTGATGGCGGCGCACTGGCGGCCGTCGGTGCTGCACGCGGTCGAGCTGCTCTTCGACGGTGGCCGGCTGGCGATCTACAACGCGCTGGACGAGAACGGCATCACCGACGAGCCGGACATCGACCTGCCGGTGGGCCGGTGGCGACGGGTCACGATCGCGTGAGTGTCTCGACGGCCTCGTCGACCGAGTCCGTGACGAGGAGCAGACCGGAGAGGTCACCCTGCGGCGACCCGGCGAGCAGCGGGCGCAGCAACACCTCGACCGGCAGGGTCGACGTCCAGAACGCGCGGCCCAGCAGGACGAACGGGCCGCTGGTCCCGTCGGTGGCGTAGAACGTCTTCGTCGCCGCCTGGAAGATCTCCTGCACGGTACCGGCGCGTCCCGGCGCGAAGACCAGCCCGCCGCGGGCCAGGCGCAGGATCGTGTCCTCGCGCAGCGCGTTCGAGAAGTACTTCGCGATCCGTCCGGCGAACAGGTTGGCCGGCTCGTGGCCGTACAACCAGGTGGGGATGGACAGGCCGCCGCGCCGCGCCCACCCGGCGGGCTCGTCCCCGGCCGGGGCCGGGAACTTCGCCCGGACCGTGAGTGCGGCCGCGGTGTAGGGCTCGTGGTCGAGGAAGTCCGGCGCGGTGGCCAGGTGCGCGATCGCGTCGGCCAGCTCGTCGTCGGTGCGCTCGGCGAGGTACGCGCCGAGGTTGGCCGCCTCCATCACGCCCGGGCCACCACCGGTGACCACCAGCCGGCCGGCCCGGGTGAGCCGGCGCGCGATCCCGGCGGCGACCCGGTAGGGCTCGGTGCCCCGCGGTACGGCGTGCCCGCCCATCACGCCGACCGCCCTACCCGGCCCGGCCGCCCGCAGCCACTCCGCGACGGTGTTGTCCAGCCCGTTGTCGATGCCGTGGTCGTGCAGCCGCTGGGCGAGCGCCTCCCGGACGTCGGCCAGCGCGCCACCGTGGGCGAGGAAGTGCCGGTACACGACCGTGTCGTACATCGCCTCGAAGCCACCATCGGCGAACCCGGCCGACAGGTCGTCGGGCGTGTACAGGTACGCCGGGTGGGTCGGGTAGGGCATGTCGTCCGACGGCGGTACGACGTGCGCCCCGCGCCGGACCAGATCCGCCTCCACCTCGAGGGAGGCGAACCGGCACCCGACGAAGAACGTGCCCGTCAGGTCCACTGTGGTCAGGTCCGGTGGATCGAGATCGAGCCGCAGGCCCTGCACGGTCAGCCCGGCGAGGCTGCCCCGGGCGAGGTGCGTGTCGAGCTCGGCGCGGGACTCGACCTCGGTCGGCGTGCTGTCGTACGGCTTCATGACCGTACATCCTGCCGCCAACCGCGGGTGATCACCTGGGAGTGCCCCGGCAGCGTCCGGACAGGCCGGCACTGGCCGGTGCGCCGGGCTCCGGTGGTGCGCGACGATCGCGAATCTCGGCGTACGGCGCATATCGGATGGGGAGGAGACCGTTCCTCACCTCGACCGGCGAAAGGCCCGGCGACGCAGTCGTCACCGGGCCTTCCTACCGGGTCCTGGGGAGGCTCCGGACCTTCATTTGTAGTCCAGTCACGCAGGCAGCGCATTGGCCGGTCGCGTGACGAATCCCTCAGCCGTTCAGTCACGAGTAACGGGGCACAGCAGGTTGAATGGGCGCATGCAGAACCTCCTTCCGGAGCCACCGGCCACGCTGCTGCCCGGCGACGAGGCGGCCGCGGCGGCCCTGGCCGAGCACGAGGGGGATCCGGCCAGCGTGGCGGCGCGGTTCCCGGCCTACAGCGGCGGGTGGGCGGCGCTCGCGGTTCGGGCGCTTGCCGCAGGCGAGCCGGTCGCGGCGTACGCGTACGCCCGCACCGGGTACCACCGGGGGCTGGACCAGCTGCGGCGCAGCGGCTGGAAGGGGTACGGGCCGGTGCCGTGGGCGCACGAGCCGAACCGGGGTTTCCTGCGCAGCCTGTACGCGCTCTCCCGGGCCGCCGACGAGATCGGCGAGGCGGACGAGGCGGCGCGGTGCGCGCAGTTCCTGCGGGACTGCGACCCGGCGGCCGCCGACGCGCTCGCCTCGAACGGGAGCTAGAGACCCTCGGCCACCGCGGCCGCGGTCCGTAACCAGGCGTCCCGCGTCGCGGCCGACAGCGCGCCGTAGCGGATCGGTTCGCCCGAGTCGATGAGCCGTTCGTACGGCGCGAGCAGCACCGCCCGGGTCCGGGCCGCGAAGTGCCGCCGGACCGCGGGTACGTCCAGTTCGCGGCGGCTCGCCGGCATCGAGACCACGGTGACGGCCTGCCGGACGAGCCGCTGCCGGCCGGACTGTTCGAGGTGGTCGAGCATCCGGGCGGCGGTCTCGGCCGAGTCGTTGCGTGCCGACATGGTGACCACGAGTTGGTCGGTCGCGTCGATCGCGGCCTGCCAGTTCGCGGCCCGGACGTTGTTCCCGGTGTCCACCACGATCAGCTTGTAGAAGCGGCTGACCACCTCGCGGATCTCGGCGAACGCGGCGGCGGTCAGCATCTCGCCGGCGGTGGCCGACTCGTCGGAGGCGAGCACGTCGAACATGCCCTCGCCCTGCGCGCGGACGTACTGCGACAGGTCGCCGATCCGGCCGCCCGGGCCCGCGAAGTGGTCCAGGTCGCGCAGCAGGTCCCGCACGGTACGCGCGTGGAAGTCCTGCTGGGCCCGCATGCCGAGGGTGCCCTGGGTCTCGTTGTTGTCCCAGGCGAGCACGTACCCGCCGCGCTTCTGGCCGAACGTCATGCCGAGCAGCAGGACCGCCACGGTCTTGCCGGCCCCGCCCTTCGGGTTCACCACGGTCACCTGGCGCAGCCCGCCGAAGTTGCGCCGGACCATCTCGACGTTGTGCCGGTGCTCCTGCTCCCGCCGACCGGGCGACATCCGTACCAGGCCGAACGTGGATCTGTTGACCGCCGCCCGCACGCCGGTGCTCGCCACCGGGTCGACCGGGCGCGCCGCCCGCCGCCGGGCGAACTCTTCCGCGGTGGGTACGAACGCCTCGGGCGTCCAGCGGGCACCCCGGTCCGCCGGCGGCGGCGACAGCGGCGGTGCTGGCGCGGGCTGCTCCTCGACCGGCGCGGCCGGCGTAGCAGGCGGTGGCGCAGCGGGCGCGGGCGGTGGCGCAGCGGGCGCGGGCGGTGGCGCCGGCGGAGTGGCCCGCTGCGGCGGCGCGGGCGGTGCCGGCGGAGTGGCCCGCTGCGGCGGCGCGGGCGGTGCCGCCCAGGGTGAGGTCGAGGGCCGCCGAGGACGGTCCCGGTCGGCCCCGTCGCCCTCGCCGGCAGGATCGGCGCCAATGTCATCGGGCGGCCAGACCGGCTCGCGGTCAGGGTCCGGCGGTGGCGCGTAGCCGCGCTCCGTCACGGCTTCCCTCCCCTCCGCAAGCAGCCTCGCACAGTGAGTTACGAACAGTACACTGCCCAGGCGCCGCGCTCGACCCACCAGGACCGCTTGCGGTCGAGCACACCGGCCACCCCGTCGTCGAGCATCGGCACCTCCTCGACCGGCGAGACCGAGACCGCCCGGCCACGGGCGCGGCGGACCTCGACCCGTACCCGGCGCCGGCCGAGCAGCGTCCGGCTGACCACCGGCAGTGCGACGGCGACGTCGAGCACGCCGTCGTCCGGCTCGGCCGCCGGTACCAGCGGCAGCCCGTCCACAGTGGAGTAACCCGGTCCGTTGGCGACCACGGCGGCGAGCAGCGGGTCGGACCCGTCACTGAGGATCGCGTCGTCCACCTCGATCCGGGCCCGCCAGCCCGAGGCCCGACCGGCCGCGTCCGCGCCGCCGATCAGCGCGCCGTCGAGCGTCACCGACCCGCTGTCGGTGCGCAGCAGGTCGAGCCGCCGGACCCGGTCGCCCAGCAGCACGGCGGCGACCTCGGGCGGCGAGGTGGGCAACCCGAGCCGCGCGGCCAGCCCGTCCGGGGCCATCGGCAGCACGCCGACCGGCGGCAGGTCCGGCACGGTCCGGTCGGCGGCGAGGTCGGCGGGGCGGGCGCGCGGCGGTGGGGCGTACCGTCGCACCATCCGGCGCAGGACGGCGCGCACCTGCCCGTCGGCGGCCGCGGCGACGACCAGGCGGGTCTTCCCGTCGGTCTCGGGCCACGCCAGCCCGTCCGGCCGGGCCGGCCCGTCACACGCTGCGGCGAGCGCCGAGTCCAGATCCTCGTCGGAGGATGCGTTGACGACCGATACCCGCGCACCGGCACTCTCCAGCGCGTCCCGCGCGGCGAGCACCGGCACCCTCGTGCCGCAACCGGGCTCGAGGGTCAGTATCACCACGTCGTACACGGGTCCTCCAGTGCTCTTGTTAGCCTGACACCCCGAGCCCTGGGAGGTGGGCACATGCCGGCGATCGTGCTCATCGGCGCTCAGTGGGGCGACGAGGGCAAGGGCAAGGTTACCGACCTGTTGGGCGGCCGGGTCGGGTACGTGGTCCGCTACTCGGGCGGCAACAACGCCGGTCACACCGTGATCACCCCGGACGGGCAGAAGTACGCCCTGCACCTGATGCCGTCCGGCGCGCTCTGGCCGAACGCGGCGATCGTGATCGGCAACGGCGTGGTGATCGACCCGAAGGTGCTGATCGCCGAGATCGACGGGCTGACCGAGCGTGGCGTGGACGTCTCCCGGCTGCTGATCTCCGGGGACGCGCACCTGATCATGCCGCACCACCGGGCGCTGGACCGGGTGGTCGAGCGCTACCTCGGCAGTGCCCGCATCGGCACCACCGGCCGGGGCATCGGGCCGTCGTACGGCGACAAGGTGGCCCGCATGGGCATCCGGGTGCAGGACCTGCTCGACCCCGGGATCCTGCGCAAGAAGCTGGAGCTGGTACTGCGGGAGAAGAACCAGATCCTGTTCAAGGTGTACAACCGCAAGGCACTCGACAGTGACGCGGTGGTCGAGGAGTACCTGGCCTATGCCGAGCGGCTCCGGTCGTACATCGCGGACACCAGGGCGTTGCTCTGGGAGGCGCTGGACCGCGGCGAGACCGTGCTCATGGAAGGCGCCCAGGCCACGATGCTGGACCTGGACCACGGGACGTACCCGTTCGTGACCTCGTCGAACCCGACGGCCGGCGGGGCCTGCGTGGGCACCGGCATCCCGCCCACGGCCATCTCCCGGGTGATCGGCGTGAGCAAGGCGTACACCACCCGGGTGGGCTCGGGGCCGTTCCCGACCGAGCTCTTCGACGAGGCCGGCGCGCACCTTCGCAAGATCGGCGACGAGTACGGCACGACGACCGGCCGCGAGCGCCGGTGCGGCTGGTTCGACGCGGTCGTGGCCCGGTACGCGGTCCGCCTCAACGGCATCACCGACCTGGTCGTGACCAAGCTGGACGTGCTCAGCGGGATGGAGAAGGTACCCATCTGCGTCGCGTACGAGGTCGACGGCGAGCGGGTCGACCACATGCCGATGACGCAGACCGCGTTCCACCACGCCCGGCCGGTCTACGAGGAGATGGACGGCTGGTGGGAGGACATCTCCAAGGCCCGGACCGAGGCCGACCTGCCGGTCAACGCGCGGCGCTACATCGCCCGGGTCGAGGAGCTGTGCGGCACCCGGGTGAGTGTCGTCGGGGTCGGCCCCGGCCGCGAGGAGAACGTGGTACGGCACGACCTGCTCCCCGCGTGATCTGCGCGCCACGCCCGCACACTCCATGATCACGCGAGGGGGAGAGGAGGGTGCGGTGGGTAGCATGGCGCCGGTGCGCGTACTTCTTCTCGGTAGCGGCGGTCGTGAGCACGCGCTGGCGGCGGCGCTCGCGGCGGACCCCTCGGTCAGTGCGGTGATCGCCGCGCCCGGCAACCCGGGCATCGCCTCGGTCGCCCAGACCCGGCCGCTGGACCTCGCGGACACCGACGCGGCCGCCGCGCTGGCCGTCGATTGCGGCACGGACCTGGTCGTCGTCGGCCCGGAGGTGCCGCTCGTCGCGGGCGTGGCGGACGCCGTACGCCACAAGGGGATCGCGTGCTTCGGGCCGGGCCGGGCCGCGGCCCGGATCGAGGGCTCGAAGGCGTTCGCCAAGGACGTGATGGCCGCGGCCGGCGTACCGACCGGCCGGTCGGTGGCCTGCGCGGACCGGGACGCCGCGGCCCGTGCGCTGGACGTCTTCGGCCCGCCGTACGTGGTGAAGCACGACGGCCTGGCGGCCGGCAAGGGTGTGGTGGTGACCGGGGACCGCAGCGCCGCGCTCGCCCACGTGACCGGACCGGTCGTGATCGAGGAGTACCTGGCCGGCCCAGAGGTGTCGCTGTTCGTGGTCACCGACGGGGAGACCGCCGTGCCACTGCTGCCGGCGCAGGACTTCAAGCGCATCGGCGACGGTGACGCCGGGCCGAACACCGGCGGGATGGGCGCGTACGCCCCGCTGCCGTGGGCGCCACCATCCCTTGTGGATGATGTGATGGCCGCGATCGTCCGGCCCACGCTCGGGGAGTTGCGCCGCCGGGGTACCCCGTTCTCCGGCCTGCTCTACGTCGGGCTGGCCATGACCGGGGACGGGCCGAAGGTCATCGAGTTCAACGCGCGGTTCGGCGACCCGGAGACCCAGGTGGTGCTGGCCCTGCTGGAGACCCCGCTGGGCGGGCTGCTGCACGCCGCCGCGACCGGAACGCTCGCCGACCACCCGCCGCTGCGCTGGCGGCCGGGTGCGGCGGTGACCGTGGTCGTGGCGAGCGCCGGCTACCCGGGTCCGGCCCGGACCGGTGACGTCATCACCGGCGCGGACCGCCCCGGGATCTTCCACGCCGGCACCGCCCGCCGGGCCACCGACGGTGCGCTCGTCTCGGCGGGCGGCCGGGTTCTCGCGTGTACCGCCACCGGCCCCGACCTGGCCGCCGCGCGCGCCGCCGCGTACTCGCTGGTGGACGGCGTGGCGATGGACGGCGCTCAGTTCCGGACCGACATCGCCCGGGCGGCCGCCGCCGGCATTTAGACCGGATGTCGCGTTCGTTGTATCGGCGTTTCTGGATTTCTTGACGTACCCCACTTGACGCTGAGATCACCGGCGTGAGGTCATCGAGGAGATGACGCGCACGCCGCAGACCCGCCAGGAGTCGCTCGCCCACCTGCTCGGCGGCCGCCGTGGCGCGCTCGACGCGACCCTGCCGCCGCTCGCGTTCATCGCCGGCTACCTGGCCGGCGGCGAGTCCCTGGCCGTCGGCGTGGCGGCCGCGGTCGCCGTCTCGCTGGCCGTGGCCGGGTGGCGGATGTCCCGGGGCGAGCGCCCCCGCGCGGTCGTCCTCGGTGTGCTCGGCGTCGCGCTCGCCGCGCTGATCGCGCTGCGGACCGGCCGGGCCGCCGACTTCTTCGTGCTGCGCATCGCCACCAACGCCGCGAGCGCGGCGGCCTGGCTGGCCAGCATCGCGGTCCGGTGGCCGCTGCTCGGCGTGGTCGTCGGGCTCGTGCTCGGCCAGGGCACCCGGTGGCGGCGCGACCCGGCGCTGCTGCGCGCGTACAGCCGCGGCAGTTGGGTCTGGGTCCTGCAGTACGTGCTCCGCGTGGCCGTCCTGGTACCGCTCTGGTACGCCGACCAGGTCGTCGCGCTCGGCGTGGCGCAGGCCGCGCTGACCTGGCCGCTGGTCGCGCTCTGCCTGCTGGTCAGCTGGTGGGTGATCCGGAGCAGCCTGCCGCCGGAGCATCCCGGGCTGCGCCATCCGGTCCTGGTGGGCGACCGGCAACCTGCCGACCCGTGACCGGACCGCGCCCCGCCCGGGCGGGGACCGGCATACCACGCGCGACACGTTACGAGGTGAGCTGCGGGCGCAGGCGGCGTCGCTGGTCTCCGGCGGCCCGCCCGCGCCCGAAGGCGTCGATCCGGCCCCAGCGACCCGGGATGTCGAGCAACGCGACGTGCCCGATGCCGGCCGGCAGCGCGGGATCGACGACGAGGTGGTCGCCGAACGGCTCCAGGCCCAGCATCGTCCGCAGGAACAGCAGCGGCGCGCCGGTGGACCAGGCCTGCGGGCTGCACGCGGTCGGGTACTGCACCGGGTACTTCGTCTGGCCCCGGTGGTAGCCGCCGAACGCCTCCGGCAGCCGGCCGTCGAAGTAGTCCGCCGCGTCGAGAATGCCGGCGGCGACCCGCGCGGCCTCCGCCTTGAAGCCGTACCGACGCATCCCCCACGCGATGAACGAGTTGTCGAACGGCCAGACCGTGCCGACGTGGTACCCGATCGGGTTGTACCGCTGCTCGCCCTCGGCCAGGGTCCGGATCCCCCAGCCGGAGTAGAGCCGGGGGCCCATCAGGTGCCGGACCACGGCCTTCGCCTTGGACCGGTCGACGATGCCGCTCCACAGCAGGTGGCCGATGTTCGAGGAGAGCACGTCGACGTGCCGGCCCTCGTTGTCGAGCGCGAGCGCGTAGTACTGCCGGTCCTTGAGCCAGAAGTCCCGGTTGAACCGCCGCTTCAGGTCGGCCGCCGAGCGCTCCAGGTCGTCGGCGTACCGCAGGTCCTTCCAGACGGTCCGAGCCAGCCGGGCACCGCGGATCTTGGCGTCGTACGAGTAGCCCTGCAGCTCGCAGGTGGCCCGCGGGAACCCGGGGATCCGGCCGTCGCTGTAGGAGATGGAGTCCCAGGAGTCCTTCCAGCACTGGTTCTCCAGACCCGTCTCGGTGTTGCGCCGCTGGTAGGAGACGTAGCCGTTGCCCATCAGGTCGCCGAACAGGTCGATCCAGTCGAGCGCCGCGCGGGCCTCGTACTCCAGCTCGCGGACCAGCTTCGTATCGCCCGTCCACAGCTCGTACTCGTCGAGCAGCACCACGAAGAGCTGGGTGGAGTCGGCGGCACCGTAGTACGGCGAGTGCGGGCGCTCTTCGAAGGCGGTGGTCTCGCCGTACCGCATCTCGTGCAGGATCCGGCCCGGGTCCTCGTCCCGGAAGTCGTCCAGCCGGCTGCCCTGCCGGGCGCCCAGCTCGCGCAGCGTGGTGGCGGCCAGCTCGGGGGCGAACGGCATCACCTGCAGGCTGGTGAGGATGCTGTCCCGGCCGAACATCGTCATGAACCACGGCAGCCCCGCGGCGGGCAGGCTGCGGCCCGCCGAGGTGAGCGGCGCGAACCGCAACGCGGCCAGGTCGACCAGGCTGCGCCGGTACGTCACCTTCAGCGGCTCCCAGTCGCACTCCAGGCGGGGTGCCCGGTCGAGCCAGTCCTCGAGGTCCTTGCGCATGTCCATCCGGTCGGCGCCGCGGGCCGGGTGGTGCCACATCCGGATCGGGTGCCCGTCCCGGCCGGTCGCGGTCGGCGCGATGGTCAGTTCCGTGCTCCAGCCGCTGTGCGGCTCGATACGGATGGCGAACGTGAGGCCGCCCTCGTCCACCTGGCCGGCCGAGCTGGTCGAGATGACGGTCGCCCGGTTGAACGTCTCCCGCTCGTACCCGAGGACCAGCCGGTTCGGCTCCACCCGGGTGAAGTACTTGCCCTTCTTGGCCAGCGCGTCCTTGACCTCGAACAGGTCGGCGAAGTCGCTGCCGGCGGCGAGCCGGATGGTGATGTCGACCGGATTCTCGTCGTGGTTGAGCACGGTGACCTTCTCGCGGAAACCCTCACCGACCGCGCGCCGGCGGATCACCGAGAGCTTCGCGTCGACGTACACGGTTCCGGTGCCGGGCACCAGGAAGAACCGCGTCTCGTAGTAGGCCAGGTCGTCGGTGGAGATGGAGTTGAGCCGCTCGCCGTCGATCGTCAGTACCCAGGTCGACAGGAACCGGGTGTCGAACGAGAACAGCCCGGTCGGATCGGTCGGGGTGGCCTCGATGTCGCCACGCTCGTCACTGACCACGAACGTGTTCCCGTGCAGGATCTTCACACCGGACTCAGGCATGGCGACCTCCGATCCGGTCGGGTACCGGCTGCTTGCCGGGCACGATCCGCTGCAGCAGCATCAGCATCTCCAGCCGGCCCTCGGCGACCAGGGCGCCGCGCAGCATCGCCGCCATCGGGTTGATCTCGCCCTGGGTGATGCCTTCGAACAGGGCCCGATCGGCCTTGACGACGCACTCCGCGTCGCCGTTCCCGCGGGACACCCGGATGACGCCCCGGTCGATCGAGACCAGGAAGTGGTCGGTTGCCTTGCCGGTCTGGATGTCGAAGCGACAGGTGCCGCTCACCTTCTCCAGCAGCGGTTCCTGCCCGTGCTCGGCGAGCTGGTCGAAAAACTGCTCGATGGGGTCTGCCATTCTTTCATGATCACGCCGGTCGTCCTCGGCCGGATCACCTGTACAGGGTGATTTCCACTCCGGGCCCGGAGGTGGTCGCCCACCCGCGGGAGCGCGGTGTGCCGAGCCGGAACCGGATGCCGGTGGACGGATCCAGAGGTCCACCGCAGGATCCGTACCGCCCACGCGCTTTCGGACGGCGTCGAACAGCGTGGCCTGGTACGCCGGGCCGCCGGCGCACGGGCCCGGGTGCGAGAAGGCCCCCTTGATCCACCGGAACGACTATTTAAGCAGATAAATTAACATAAGGGCAAGATTCCGCATAATGATAAAACAACAGTCTCTTTTATGGACGCAACTTGCGGAATACCACCTCTCGTACGTGAGATCCTTTACCTTTCGCACTCGCCTGGCGGGGTCCGAGGGGGGTTCGTTGCGGCCGGCGGCGTTCCCCCGAAGCGACAAGGGGGAAAGACCGTGCCCTACAAATGGACAGGAGTGCTCATCGCGGTAGTGCTGGTGCCGACGACCGCGATGGCGAACGTACTCCTGGACACCCTTACCGAACGGGAAGTGCCGAGCATCGTCAACCTCTTCGCGGTGGCGACGGCCGTCGTGTCGACGGTCATCGCGTTCGTCGCGCACGTCTACCAGTTGACCGCTGCCCGGATCAACGTCATCGCGGAGACGCTGGCTGCCCGCCTGGAGGCGCTCGAAGAGCGGTTTGGCGACTACAACGCTGGATTTGTGGCTGGCTACGTACTCAGCGATGGCCGCGACCCCGCGACCGTGGTACCCCTTGCGCAGCGACCGGTGCCCCGGCGAGCGGTTACCAAGGGTGATGACTAGGGTGTATCGGCTAAGTCGCCGGTGGCAGTCGTCGCGGTACTACTTTCCCCGTCGCATTGCGGGGAAGCGCGTCCATGAAGATGACATCCCGGGGCACACAGAAGCGCGCCCGGAATCGCCGTACGTACTCCCGCACCGTGTCCGCATCCAGCCGCTCGCCTGGATAGAGCGCGAGGTAGGCGGCGAGACGCTGGCCGTACTCGGGGTCGGCGACCCCGACCACGGCGACCTCCCGGACTTGCGGTAGGCCGGCCAGCAACTCCTCCACCTCGGCCGGGAAGACGTTTTCTCCCCCCGAGATGATCATGTCGTCCGCGCGCCCGTCGACGTAGAGCAGCCCGTCCGAGTCGAGATGACCGAGGTCACCGGTTGCGATCATGCCGTCCCGGATGTCCGGTCTCGAACCGGACGTGTACCCCTCGAACACCATGTCGTTGCCGACGAGGATCCGGCCGATCGTGCCCGCCGGCGCCGGCCGCCCCTGTGCGTCCACGATGGCCACCCGGGTGCCGCGCGGTGGCCGGCCGGCCGTGGTGGGCGCCCGGCGCAGCTCCGGGGGCGTGGCGATGCTGGCCCAGCTGGCCTCGGTCGAGCCGTACAGGTTGTAGAGGACGTCGCCGTAGGCGTCCATGAAGCGGGTCGCCAGCCCGCCCGGCAGGGCGGATCCGCTGACCGCGACGACCCGTAGCCTCGGCGGGGGGTGCGGCACCTCCAGCAGACGCTGCAGCATCACCGGTACGGCGACGAGCGCGTCGCAGCCGTGCCGCTCCAGCACCCGTACCGTGTCGAGCGCGTCGAACCGGCGGCGCAGCACGATCGTGGCCCGCAGACCCAGGCAGACCTGGAGCGCCGCGTACCCCCACGTGTGGAACAGCGGCGCGGCGACGAACACCACGTCCCGGGCGCGCAACGGGATCCGGGAGATGATCGAGACGAGCGGGCCGAGGTCGGGTGGCGTCGGGCGGCGCGCCCCCTTGGGCACGCCGGTGGTGCCGGAGGTCAGCACGATGGTCCGGCCGTCCCGGGGTGGCGGCCGCCGTGCCGGGCCCGGTCCGGCCCCGGCGATCAGGTCGTCCACTCGGGACTCGTCGAGCCGGCCGTCGGCGGCGGGCAGCTCGAACTCGTTGTCGTGGATGAGCAGGCGCAGCCGCTGCTCCTCGGTGACGGTCGCCAGCTGGGAGCCGGCGAGCCCGGTGTTGACCAGGACCGCGTCGGCGCCGAGCAGCCCGGTAGCGACCATGCTCGTCACGAACCCGGTGTGGTTGCGGTACAGCAGCCCGATCCGGTCGCCCGGCTGGACGCCGTGCACCGCGCGCAGTCCGCGGGCGAGCCGGTCGGACCGGTCGAGCAGGTCGCCATAGGAGACCGGGCCGCGCTCGTCGACGACCGCGATGGCCCGCGGGTCCCGCGCGGCGGCGGAGCGCAGCTCGCCGGCGAGCCCGTACCCCCACCTGCGCAACGCGTTGAGCTGCCTGCCGACCGCGACCGGGGAACCCGGGCGGAGCAGCCCCCGCCGCGCCATGGTGAGCAGGGCGAACCCGACGTCGCGCACGCTTCCTCCCGCACAAACTGCGGGCACTTTGTGGTTATGAAGGCCCCCATAACCACAAAGTGCCCGCAGTTTGTGGCTTGACCGCGAGGGGGCCGGTCAGCGGATCTGGAGGCCGGAGATCGCGCGCGCGACCACGAGGCGCTGGATCTCGCTCGTACCCTCGAAAATCGTGTAGATCTTCGCGTCCCGGTACCAGCGCTCGACCGGGTGCTCCCGGCTGAACCCGTACCCGCCGAGGATCTGCACCGCCTTCTCGGTCGTGGCGATCGCCACCTCGCCGGCCTTCAGCTTGGACATCGAGCCCTCACCGGCCCGGAACGGCCGGTTGTTCTTGCCCATCCAGGCGGCCCGCCAGACGAGCAACCGGGCCGCGTCGATCTCGGTGCGCATGTCGGCCAGGGCGAAGGCGATCGCCTGGTTGGCGATGATGGGACGGCCGAACTGGACCCGCCCCTTGGCGTACTCCAGCGCGTACTCGTAGGCCGCCCGGGCGATGCCGATCGCCTGCGCACCGACCGTCGGGCGGGACAGCTCGAACGTACGCATCGCCGCCTGCCCCTGCGCACGCTGGCCCTCACGGGCCCTGGCCAGTCGTTCCTCCAGCGCGTCGACGCCACCGAGCAGGCAGCCCACCGGCAGCCGTACGTCGTCGAGGAAGACGTCCGCGGTGTGCGAGGCACGCAGGCCCAGCTTCTTGAGCTTGCGCGGCGAGGAGAGGCCGGGCGTGCCCGGCGGTACCACGAACGCGGCCTGACCGCGCGAGCCGAGCGCCGGGTCGACGGACGCGGTCACCACGTGGACGTTGGCGATCCCGCCGTTGGTGGCGAACGCCTTCTGCCCGTTGAGGACCCAGTCGCCGGTGGCCGCGTCCCGGACGGCCCGCGTCCGCATCGCGCCGACGTCCGAGCCGGCCTCGGGCTCGGTGCTGCAGAACGCCGCCAGCTTCGGGTCGTCGACGTCGCCGAAGCACTGCGGCACCCATTCGACCAGCTGCTCCGGCTGGCCCGAGCCGTAGATCGCGGCCACCGCCAGGGACGTGCCGAACAGCGACATCCCGATGCCGGCGTCACCCCAGAACAGCTCCTCGTTCGCGATCGGCAGGGACAGCCCGGTCGGGTCGGCCCAGCAGTTCGCGAGGAACTCGAAGCCGTACAGGCCGATCTTCGCGGCCTCCTGGATGACCGGCCAGGGCGTCTCCTCGCGTTCGTCCCACTCGGCGGCGGCCGGGCGCACGGTCTCCTCCGCGAAACCGTGCACCCAGTCCCGCAGGTCCCGCTGGTCCTGGTTGAGGTCGAGCGAGAACTCCACCGATCACGCCTTGGGAATGTCGAATAGGTTGGCGATGTTGGCGGCCAGGCCGAGGTCACCCTTGGCTTTCAGCTTGCCGGTCATGAACATCATCACCGGGTTGGCGTTGCCCGAGACGACCTTGAGGAAGTCGACCGCGCCCAGCGTGAGCGACAGCTTCGGGTCGCGCTCCGGGGCCGGCGACAGCGTGCAGGTGCCGTCCTCGATCACGACCTCGTAGGTGTCGACCCCACCGTCCGGCCGGTCGCCGACGTTCCAGTGGATCACCGCGCTGGTCTTGCCGGCTCGGTCCGGCCGGAACAGCGTGGGCATCCGCCGGAACACCTCGTCGAGGACCTGTTTGCGCTTGTCGCTTTGCATCAGGGCGCTCAGTTGCTCGTTGGACGCCGACTTCACCAGCGCGGCGAACTGCTTCGGGTCGACCGACGTGAACTTGGAGAGGTCGAAGTCGTCCATGGTTGGGCCTCCAGGTGCGACACGATAACTTACTCGTGCGTAACATTACGGGCGGGTAGGTAGGCTGGCAAGGGTGTACACCCCAACCGCGCGTCGCCTGCCCCGGGCGATCCGCGAGCAGCAGATGCTCGACGCGGCCGTCAGGGTCTTCTCCCAGCGCGGATTCCATGCGGCGAGCATGGACGACATCGCCGACGCGGCCGGGATCTCCAAGCCCATGGTCTACGCGTACCTCGGTCCGAAGGAGGAGACCTTCGTCGCCTGCCTGCACCGTGAGGGGACCCGGCTGATGGAGGCGATCGCCGGGGTGGTCGAGCTCGACCTGCCCGTGGACGAGCAGATGTGGCGCGGGCTGCGGGCGTTCTTCACGTTCGTCGGAGCGCACCGGGACGGCTGGACCGTGCTCTACCGCCAGGCCCGGGTCCAGGAGCCGTTCGCGGCCGAGGTGGCCGCGATGCGCCTGCGTATGGTGGAGGTCGTCGCCGGCGTCCTCGGCCGGGTGATCGAGGCCGCCGGTGCCCGGCCACCAGCGGCCGACGACCTCACCGCGATGGCGTACGCGTTGGTGGGCGCCGGTGAGTCGCTCGCCGAGTGGGTGATCGACCACCCGGACGAGAACCCGGAGCGGACCGCGACGCGGCTGATGAACTTCGTCTGGCTCAGCGCCGCGGACCTGCTGCGCGGCGCCAGTTGGCGACCGGCCGCCTGATGGCCTATGCGTACTGGCCCGTCTTCGGCATCCGGTTGGCCTCCGGCGACCTGACGCTGCGGCCGGTGACCGAGGCGGACCTGGAGGTCCTCGCCGGGATCCGGCCGGACGACGTCGAGACCGACCCGCGGCTGCCCTCGTACGGGCGGCCCACCGATCCGGGCACCGCGTTACACCAGTCGTACTGGTCGGCGCTGGGCTCGTGGCGGCCCGGCTCGTGGCGCCTGCCCTTCATCGTCCACATCGGAGGGACAGCGGCCGGCGTGCAGGAGGTGGAGGCGGAGAACTTCGCCAAGCTGCGTACCGTCGAGACCGGATCCTGGCTGGCCCGGCGCTGGCGCGGCCGGGGACACGGCAAGACGATGCGGCGTGCGGTGCTGGCCCTGGCGTTCGACGCGCTCGGCGCGGTCGCCGCGGAGACCTCGGCGTGGCACGACAACGCGGCCTCGCTCGGGGTCTCCCGCTCGCTCGGGTACGTCGACAACGGTGTCAGCCGGCACGCACACGGCGACCGGGTGGCCGACATGCCGCGGATGCGGATGACCCGGGACATCTGGGTTGCCCGCCACGCCGGTCACGGGGTACGCGTCGAGGGCATCGACGATTGCCGGAGCTGGTTCACCGACGGATAGGGTGAGCAGGATGGACTCCGCCCGCCTGCTGGAAGCCCTCGCCGACAACTTCGCCCGGCTCCGCGAGGTGGCATCCCTGGACCTCGCCGCGCGGGTGCCGACGTGTCCGGAGTGGACAGTGGCCGAGCTGGCCCGGCACGTGGCCAACGGCTACCTGAACATCGTGGTCCGCCGCGTGCGACTGCCCGAGCAGACCCCGGCGGAGGACCTCAGCGGCTGGGACCCGATCGAGGCGCTCGACCGGGGGTACGCCGCGCTGACCGGGGAGTTCGCGGTGCATTCGCCGGACGAGCCGGTCGGCCGGCGGTCCGGCGAGACGGTCCGGTTCTGGATCCGGCGGATGGCGCACGAGACCGCGATCCACCGAGTCGACGCCGAACTGGCGGTCGGCGAACCGATGGTGCCGATCCCGCGCTCCTTCGCGGTCGACGGCGTCGAGGAGATGCTCTCGGTATTTCTCGAGCACGAGACGCACGCGTTCCCGGAAGATTACCGGGCTCACCTGACCGACTGGGGTGATCGGTGGGTGCTCGTGGCCGCGGGTGACTCGGGCTGGCGGGTGACCGTACGGCCGGACGGGGCGATCGTCGGGCCGGCCGGCGCCGGCGACGTACCGGCCGCCACCGTCCGTGGGGAGCCGGTCGCCATGGTGCTGTGGCTGTGGAATCGCGGTGGCGACGTCACCATCGATGGCGACCGTGAGCTGGTGGACCGGCTCCGGGCCCTGCTCGACGCGGCTGCCGGGATCAGCTGACCGTACCCGCCGAGTGTGGCTTGCCCGACTTCGCGTCGTGCACGGCGAACTCCCAGGCCGGGGAGGCACTGAACGCGACCGTCGCCGGCAGCAGGATCGGCAGCTTGAACGAGACCTCCACGGTGTACGCCTCGGGCAGCCGCCCCTCCAGCGCCGCCAGGCACCGGGCCTTCGTCCACATCCCGTGCGCGATGGGTCGGGGGAAGCCGAACAGCCGGGCGCCGACGCGCGAGGTGTGGATCGGGTTGCGGTCGCCCGATACGGCCGCGTACCGCGGACCCACCGAGGCCGGTACCCGCCAGATCGCCGACGGCGCGGGCGGCTGCGTCCTCCCGCGGTCCCCGGCCTCCGCCCTGCCCTCCCGGCGCAGGTACGTCGAGACGCCGCGCCACACCTCCGCACCCTCCACTGTGGCCACCGCGACGACGTCCACCTGGCGGCCGCGCTCGTGCGGGCGCAGGTTCTCGGCGTGTACCTGGAAGTCCAGCGCCGTTGTCGCGGAGATTGGCCCGGCCACGGTGATGCGGTTCGCCACGTGCACCAGACCGACGATGGGGAACGGGAACTCCGCGGTCGCCATCAGCCGCATGGCCAGCGGGAACGCGAGCACGTGCGGGTAGGTCGGCGGCAGCGTATCGGTCAACCGGAACCCGCACACCCGGTCGTACCCGGCCAGGTGTCCACGATCGACGGTCACCTCGCTGCGCGTCACCGTCGTCGCCGGGACCGTGTCACCGGAGCGCCGGGTCAGCACCCCGGCCGCGGCCTTGAGGTACAGCGGGAGGTCCATGTCACGCTCCCAGCAGGCTCTGCCCGCAGACCCGGACGACGTTGCCGGTCACCCCCGCCGAGCCCGGCGAGGCGAGCCAGGCGATCGTCTCGGCCACGTCCGCCGGCAGGCCGCCCTGCGCCAGGCTGTTCATGCGCCGGCCGGCCTCCCGGATCACGAGGGGCATCGCCGCGGTCATCGACGTCTCGATGAAGCCCGGCGCGACTCCGTTCACCGTGATGCCCCTGTCCCGCAGTACCGGCGCCATCGCCCGGACGAGCCCGATGACGCCGGCCTTCGAGGTGGCGTAGTTGGTCTGCCCCCGGTTGCCGGCGATGCCGCTGACCGACGAGACCGAGATGAGCCGGCCACCCTCGGGGATGAGGTCGCGGTCCAGCAGGGTCGCGTTGATGCGCTCCTGGCTGGCCAGGTTCACGTCGAGCACGCTGTCCCACTGCTCCGGCTTCATCCGGCCGAGCGTCTTGTCCCGGGTGATGCCGGCGTTGTGCACGACGATGTCCACCTGCCCGTGCCGGTCGGACAGGTAGGTCGCCAGCCGCTCCGGCGCGTCGGGCGAGGTCAGGTCGAGCTGGACGGCCGTACCGCCGGCGTCGTTGGCCACTGTGGAGAGTGCGTCGCCGGCGGCGGGCACGTCGAGGCAGACGACCTGCGCCCCGTCCCGGGCCAGGACCGTCGCGACCGCCGCGCCGATCCCGCGGGCCGCGCCGGTGACCAGAGCGACCTTGCCGGCGAGCGGTGCGGCCCAGTCGGCCGGCGGGGTGACCGGCGCTATCCCGATGCTGACGGTCTGGCCGGAGACGTATGCCGAGCGCCCGGAGAGCAGGAAGCGCAGCGTGGACTCCAGGCCCGCCTCCGCGCCGGGGGTCACCCGGACGAGTTGCGCGGTCGTACCGCGGCCGAACTCCTTGCCGACCGAGCGGACGAAGCCGTCCAGCGCCTGCTGCGCGGTCGCCTCGCCGGGCGTGGCGGCCGCGACGGGCGGAGTACCGAAGACGATCACCCGGCCGGACCGGTCGAGCGAGCGCGCGTACGGGTGGAAGAAGTCGTACAGGTGGCGCAGCCCGGCGGTGCTGGTGATGCCGGTCGCGTCGTACAGGAGGGCGGCGTGCCTCGCCTCGGCGGGGCTGGACGGATCGCGTACCTCACCCCCGACGGCCTCGACGAGCTTACGGACCGGGTCGGCGAGCCGGCCCGAGCCGCCGAGCAGCACCGGCCCGGCGAGCACCGGATCACCCGGGGTGAACCGGCGCAGCCGGGGCGGGTCCGGCAGGCCGAGGCGCTTGATCAGCATGCGGCCGGGTGCGGAGTGGGCGAAGCTGGCATACCGGTCGGACATGGCGCGCTCCTGATGGTTGACTCGCGAGTAAGCTTACTCGCGAGTAAGACCGAATAGTCCGGGAGGCCGCCGTGCACCGCGCAGTGATCGTTGGGGGCAACCGCATCCCGTTCGCCCGTTCGAACCGTACCTACGCGCACGCGTCCAACCAGGACATGCTCACCGCTGCCCTGGACGGGCTCGTGGCGCGGCACGGACTGGCCGGGGAGCGGTTCGGCGAGGTCGTCGCGGGCGCGGTGCTCAAGCACTCGCGCGACTACAACCTGACCCGGGAATGCGTACTGGGCTCCCGGCTGGATCCGCACACGCCGGCGTACGACGTCCAGCAGGCCTGCGGTACCGGGCTGGAGGCGGCCATCCTCGTCGCCAACAAGATCGCGCTGGGTCAGATCGAGGCGGGCATCGCCGGCGGCGTGGACACGACGTCCGACGCGCCGTTGCAGGTGAACGAGCAGATGCGACGCTCCCTGCTGGAGGTCAACCGGGCCCGGTCGCTGGGCGGCCGGCTGCGCGCGGTGTCCCGGATCCGGCCGCTGGCCGCGTTCCGGCCGGAGATCCCGCGCAACGCGGAGCCGCGGACCGGGCTGTCGATGGGCGACCACGCCGCGATCACCGCGCGCGAGTGGGGCATCCCGCGGGAGGATCAGGACCTGCTCGCGCTCGACTCGCACCGGCGGCTGGCCGCCGCGTACGAGCGGGGCTTCTTCGACGACCTGCTCACGCCGTACCTCGGGCTGACCCGGGACCAGAACCTGCGGCCGGACTCCACAATGGATAAGCTCGCCGCGCTCGAGCCGGTGTTCGGGCTCTCCGGCGGGCTCTCGGCCGGCGAGGCGACGATGACCGCGGGCAACTCGTCCCCGCTGACCGACGGTGCCGCGGTCGTGCTGCTGGCGACCGAGGAGTGGGCCACGGCGCGACGGCTGCCGGTGCTCGCCCGGTTCGTGGACGCGGAGACGGCGGCCGTCGACTTCGTGCATGGCGGCGAGGGCCTGTTGATGGCGCCGACGTACGCGGTACCGCGGCTGCTGGCCCGAAACGGCCTCGCGCTGCAGGACTTCGACTTCTACGAGATCCACGAGGCGTTCGCGTCGCAGGTGCTGGCGACGCTGGCGGCGTGGGAGTCGCCGGAGTTCTGCAAGTCGAAGCTCGGCCTGGACGCGCCGCTCGGTGCCATCGACCGGACGAAGCTCAACGTGAACGGCTCGTCGCTCGCCGCCGGGCACCCGTTCGCCGCGACCGGCGGCCGGATCGTCGCCACGCTCGCCAAGCTGCTCGCCGAGCGCGGTTCGGGCCGGGGCCTCATCTCGATCTGCGCCGCCGGTGGCCAGGGCGTGACCGCGATTCTCCAGAGGTGACAATGTTCGGGTGATCCCGAATGTGCTCGCCACCCGGTACGCCTCGGCCGAGCTGGTCGCGATCTGGGTGCCCGAGGAGAAGGTACGGGCCGAGCGCCGGCTGTGGCTCGCGGTCCTGCGGGCCCAGCGCGATCTCGGGGTACCCGTGCCCGCCGAGGCGATCGACGCGTACGAGGCGGTGCTCGACCGGGTGGACCTGGACTCGATCGCGGCTCGCGAGCGGGTCACCCGGCACGACGTCAAGGCGCGCATCGAGGAGTTCGCCGAGCTGGCCGGCGCGGAGCACATCCACAAGGGGATGACCTCGCGCGACCTGACCGAGAACGTCGAGCAGATGCAGATCCGGGCGTCGCTGCTGCTGATCCGGGACCGGCAGGTCGCCGCGCTGGCGCGGCTGGCCCGGCTCGCGGTCGAGCACGCCGATCTGGTGATGGTCGGGCGTACCCACAACGTACCGGCGCAGGCGACCACGCTCGGCAAGCGGTTCGCGACGGCCGCGTCGGAGCTGCTCGTCGCGTACGAGCGGGTGACCGACCTGATCGACCGGTACCCGCTGCGCGGCCTGGTCGGACCGGTCGGCACCGAGGCCGACCAGCTCGACCTGCTCGGCGGCGACCCGGATGCGCTGGCCGAGTTGTCCCGGCGGGTGGCCACACACCTGGGCTTCCGGCGGGTGCTGCCGAGCGTCGGCCAGGTCTACCCGCGCTCGCTCGACTTCGACGTGGTCGCCGCACTCGTCCAGGCCGCCGCCGGGCCGTCCTCGCTGGCGACCGGCATCCGGCTGATGGCCGGGCACGAGCTGGCCACCGAGGGGTTCCGGCCCGGCCAGGTCGGCTCGTCGGCGATGCCGCACAAGATGAACACCCGGTCCTGCGAGCGGGTCAACGGCCTGGCCGTGGTGCTGCGCGGTCACCTGTCGATGGTCGGCGAGCTGGCCGGCAACCAGTGGAACGAGGGCGACGTCTCGTGCTCCGTGGTCCGCCGGGTCGCCCTGCCGGACGCGTTCTTCGCGCTGGACGGCCTGTTCCAGACGTTCCTGACCGTGCTGGACGAGTTCGGCGCGTACCCGGCCGTGATCGCCCGGGAGCTCGACCGGTACCTGCCGTTCCTCGCGACGACGAGGATCCTCGTGGCCGCGGTCCGGCGCGGTGTGGGCCGGGAGGTGGCCCACGAGGCGATCAGGGAGCACGCGGTGGCGGTGGCGCTGGCGATGCGGGAGAAGGGCGTGGCGGAGAACGACCTGGTCGACCGGCTCGCGGCCGACCCTCGGTTGGGCCTGTCCCGGGCGGAGATCGACACGCTCACCGCCGACCCCGCGCTCTTCGCCGGTGCCGCGCCGGCCCAGGTAGCCACGGTGGCGGCGCGGGTGGCCGAGATTGTCGCGGCCCACCCCGACGCCGCCACCTACACCCCCGCCCCGATCCTCTGAGCCCCCCGTGCGCACGTTCAGCGGACGTGCGCGCTCAGGTCGGGCGGAGGAGGTCCGCGGCCACCTCGCGAGCGTTCGCGGTCCACGGCGACGGCCGCAGCGTCACCGGGTCGAGCTTGACGATGATCCGGCGGCCCTGCGCGTGGACGGTCCGGCCGTCGATCGAGACGAACCGGAAGCCGTACACCCCGCTGGACTCCCCGAAGCGGTCCAGCCAGAAGTGCACGAGCACCTCGCCGGTACCCCGGATCGGGTGGTGATAGGTGATCGCGTACTCGCGTACCGCGTGCACCACGTCCGGGGTCGTGGGCCGTCCGTCCTCGAAGGAGTGTCCGCGCGGCGCCCAGTACGCCGAGAGCGCCCGCTCCAGCAGCACCGCGTACCTGGCGTTGTGCACGATGCCCATGGCGTCCAGATCGTCGAAGTGGACGACCACGGGCTCGGCGTGTCCATAGTCGACGGTCGGCAGGGTCTGCGTCATGGTCACTCCTCCGGCAGCAGGGTCGGGTCGGTGCACAGGACACGAAGCCGGTCCAGTACGCCGCGCCGAGCGCGCGCATAGGCCTCGGAGTCCCCCGATCGGATGAGGCGTGCCTGCATGACCGACGCCATGCCGAGCGCCTCTATTTCGTACGCGAGTTGTCGCGGGTCCACATCGGACCGCAACTCGCCCGCGGCGACGGCCTCGACCGCGAGCCTTTCCAGCAGCCCCAGCCAGTCCTCGTGCGCGGCGGAGAGGCGGTCCCGCACGACGCCCGACCGGGCGTAGAACTCGAACTTCACGTTGGCGAAGAAGCACCCGCCGGGCAGCGGCGACGGCCTGGTGTAGTACGCGAGCCGGGCCTCGTGGACGGCGAAGAGCCGCCGGACGCCCCGCGGCGCGCGAATGCCGGGCCTGACGATGTGCTCGACCCACTCCGCCTGCGCGTGGTCGATCGCCGCGAGCTGAAGGTCCTCTTTGGACCGCCAGTGGGCGAACAGGCCGGACTTGCTGACCGAGAGGTGCTCGGCGAGCTGACCGAGTGAGAGGCCGTCGAGGCCGCGCTCGCTGGCGAGCGCGATCGCGGCGTCGAGGATCGCGGTTCTGGTCCGTTCGCCGCGGGCCAGCCGGCCGTCGATGGTCATGCGGTGGAGCCTAGCAGGAAACAAGACCGATCGGTCGGTTAGTTAGTTTCGTCACACCGCCGGCAGCTGCACCGTCACCACCGGGGCACCACCCTCCCGCGGCTCGGCCTGGACGGTGCCGCCAGTGCCCGGGCCACCGAGCGGACGATCGACAGGCCCGAGCCCGCGCCATCAGAGCGTGACGGTCGCCGTGAGCCCGCCGCCGTTGCGGGCGCTCGCCGTGACGTCGCCACCGTGCGCACCGGTGATCGCGCGGACGATCGACAGGCCCAGCCCGAAACCCCGCCCCCCCGGCCGAGGCGCTCACCGCCCTGCCGGCGGAACGGCTGGAACAGCGGTGGCAACGGTGGTGATCGGGGTGGTGATCGGGGTGGTGGCCGGGCTGTATCCGGCGGTCCGCGCCGCCCGCCTCGCCCCCACCGAGGCACTTGGCGCCGGCTAGACGATCGCCGCGTCCAGGGCGATCTCCACCATCTGCGAGAAGCTGCGCTCCCGGTCGTCGGCGCTGACGTGCTCGCCGGTCTTGATGTGGTCGCTCACCGTCAGGACCGTCAACGCCCGCGCCCGGAACTTGGCCGCGATCGTATAGAGCGCCGCCGACTCCATCTCGACGGCCAGCACGCCGTACTCGGCGAGCCGGTCGTACAGGTCGGGCCGATCGGTGTAGAACGCGTCGGCGGCGAGGATCGGGCCCACGTGCATCTCGATGCCGCGCCCGGCCGCCGCGTCGACCGCGGCCCGGAGCAGCCCGAAATCCGCGACCGGCGCGTAGTCGACGAGGCCGTCGAACCGTACCCGGTTCATCGCGGAGTCGGTCGAGGAGCCGATCGCCGCCACGACGTCGCGCAGCTTGAGCGACTCGGAGAGCGCGCCGCACGAGCCGACCCGGATCAGCGTCCGCGCGCCGTAGTCGGAGAGCAGTTCGTGGGCGTAGATCGAGGCGGACGGCATGCCCATGCCCGAGCCCTGCACGGAGACCGGGATCCCCTGGTACGTCCCGGTGAAGCCGAACATGTTCCGGACCGTTGAGTAGCACTTGGCGCCCTCGAGGTAGGTCTCCGCGATCCACTTCGCCCGCAGCGGGTCACCCGGCATCAGGACCCGCTCCGCGATCTCGCCCGGCTGCGCGCCGATGTGCGTACTCATAGGGATCATCCTGCCAGGGGGCCACCGTGTCCTCGTGTGCGGTCGGGTACCCTTTCCGGCGGTGGTGTGTCCGAGTGGCCTAAGGAGCACGCCTCGAAAGCGTGTGAGGGTTTACGCCCTCCCGGGGTTCGAATCCCCGCGCCACCGCCCTTTACCTCGGAATACGCACGGCCGAGTCGCACGCTCCCGCCAGGCGTCCTGCACTCTCAAGATCGCTTGTATTGCGCCCGAGGTGGTCGACCAGCCGGATGGGGTTTGAGGATCCCGCGCGCAACGATGCAACGGCGACCGTAAGACGTCTACGACTCTGGTAAGGGACATCCGGGCGTCGCTGAGGGTCTTTCAGATCCGCAGAACACCGTTTTCCACCGGACCGTCGTTTCGGACGCGTGGCGCCTGGGATCGCGCAGTCTTCACCATCTCACCGACGATCGAGCGACGCCTCCACTCAGCACGGCGCGACATCGCCCTTCCTGCGATCAAATTCCTGAGTGGCCAGCTTTGCGTTCACTAATGCGTCAGGACCGAAGTAATATGTACCTTTGATTTCAAGATTGTCCATGAGTGCGGTAGCTTCCGATCCAAGCGCAAACGCGTGGATCAAAAACCGTCGCGTGTCACCGTCGGCTCCGCCCAGCTCCATTCTTGCCTGCCATCGACCGGGATTTGCTCGATCAAGGGTGACTCGCGTGAACCCGTAGTAGTCCGGATCATCCGGTTCGTGCAGGGTTAACCACACAGTGGCTCCGGGAGGAACGACTGCGGTTCCTTCAACGTTAACGCAGCGGGGCACTGGGCCATCCGGAGGAGCGATAGTGATTTGTGTTGAGGATTCGGGCGGAGGTGTAACGCTAACCGGAGATACCGTAATCAGAGGAGACGGTGAGATGACTACCCTCGGCTTGTCGTCCACCTTCGGGGCGAACCACAGCCATAGTGCAGCGCCGATCAAGGAGAGGGAGAGAAGGCTCGCCAAAACCCATTGCGTGCCGTGCCGCATCTTCAATGACGTTAGCATCAGGGCGGGTAGAGGGAGTACGCCGAGCAATACCAATGCTAGCGGCAGGGCACTCCAGATCCCCAGTGCCGCTAACGCCGCCACCACACCGGCAAATGTGAGGGCATAGCCGGCGAAGTCCCTTCCCGACATGAGCACCGGCAAATGATAGGTGTCCACGTGCCAAAGCGCGCTCGTTTGATCTGTCCGTTTTCGGACAATAGGAATTTCCTTGGTCTGGATGATCTGTCGCATTAGGCGCTCTGCCGGCTATCCTCGCTCTCCTCGCTATCCAACAGTGTTATAAGTCGGTCTCGGGGTCGAGCGCCAGAGGGCTTCCCGGACACCGGCCGGCTTGAGCAGCCGCTGCCACTCGTCGTGGTCGGTGCGAGGGTTGACCGGCTCACCGGTGGGCGCGGCGAACAGCCAGCCGTCCTCCTTCCAGGACTGTACGCGGGACGCGCTCCGCTGGGACCACCGTGGACAAGACCCCTGCCGGAGTCCAGGTTCCGGAATCGGGCCGGCACGAATTGTGTGAGGTCGCTCACGGGACAAATCAGGGCAGCGCTAGCTGTCCAGAAGTGCCTCACTACCGAGGGTGACGCGAAACCGGACGCGGGGAACAGGCGAGTACGTCTTTATCCCGCCCAAGTGGTGCATGGTGATCATTGGGAGCGTGCGTACCGGTTAGCTCCGTGTTACGAACATGTGCCGGCTCACCCCCGCCGGCCGCACCGAACCGGCGAACGCCTAATCCTGCCCACCGGGCGGTGCGCCTTGCGCACGGAGAACAGCGGGCAGGAGCGGGGGACCCTCCGCCGGCGCCGCCGAGTGGCGGCGCCTTGGGGTGAAGCCGGTAGTACCGGCCGGGCAACCTTCGCGCCCGAACCCGACAGCTGACCTCGCCGGCGTCACGAAGGGACAGTTGTGCTCCGATCAATCTGGCCAGAATCACAGTCTGGTCCACGCCATCGAGCGCCTCGGCAAGTCTCGCGCCGGGGCCTGCACGCGGCAACTCCATCCCGCCTCAGCATGTTGGGGCGGATCATCCCGGTCGCCGTCGCCGGCGCGGTCGCGCTGGGCGGCGCTGCCGTCGCCGCCTCATCCACACCGGTGCGCTACACGGTCGCGGCGCCGGTCACCGTTCAGGCCATCGGCCTGGACACCGCCGCCCCCGCGGTGGGCCAGCCCGTCACCGCCGGCGTCAAGGTGGTCGCCGAACGGCAGCAGACCTTCGACTATGTCGTTGTGGCGGTCCGCGACCAGGCCGGCCGCAACCTGGACTTCCCCGGTAGCCCCTCCTGGACCCTGGGTACGTCGCAGCGGGTCTACACGTCCAGCAGGGCGTTCCCGGCCGCCGGCACGTACACGTACTGGTTCGCCTACCGACAGGACGGGCGGTGGACGAACCTCTCGCCGAAGCAGACGTTCACCGTCTCCGCCGGCGGCGTCACACCAACCCCGTCCGCGCCGAGCCCGACGTCCCCGGCGCCCAGCCCGACGTCTCCCGCGCCCAGCCCGACCGCAACGTCGACACCGCCGGGCACGAACCCCGCGCCGCTGGGCGTCCCCGGCACGTGGAACTACCGGTTCGGCGACGAGTTCAACGGTCCGGTCGCGTGGGGCAGCAAGTGGGCGGACTCGTCCAGCGCCGAGGCGGACAACGGCCACGGCAACAAGGGCAACCAGCAGCTGGAGTGGAACCACAGGGCGAACTGCTCCACCGCCAACGGCATCCTGAGCCTGACCGCGAAGCCGGACAGCATCACGAGCCCGTCCGGCGTGCACTACAACTGGTCGAGCTGCCTGCTCAGCAGCTCACCCAGCTACGCGTTCCGGTACGGCTACATCGAGATCCGGGCCCAGCTTCCCGGCCCGAGGGGCTTCTGGCCGGCGTTCTGGACCTGGCAGGCGGCCGGTAACAACCAGTGGACCGAGACGGACGTCTTCGAGTTCTACTCGGACAACCACTCGCGCCTCTACCTCTCCCAGCACAGCGGGGCCGGCGGGCACATGGTCTACAACGCGCCGTTCGACCCGACGACCGGTTTCCACACGTACGGCGCTGACATCGCCCCGGACGGGACCCGGTTCTACATCGACGGCAGGCTGGTCTACACGGCACCCGGCACGAGCACCGGCATGACCAACATCATCGTCGACAACTTCGTGTACTCCACGATCCCACCGGCGCCCGGTACCACCGGCACCATGAAGGTGGACTACGTCCGCGCCTGGCAGCGCTGACGCGGGCGACAACTACCCGCCAGGAAGGCCCGGTCCGGTTCCGGGCCGGGCCTTCCGTTCGGTCTGCTCCGGATGCCGGGGCCACGCTCCTGTCGTACCGTCCGGTCATGGGCGATGACATCACGCGCGAGTTGCGGGAGAGGCTGCTCACCACGGACCCTGGTTCGCTCGCGCTGGAACCGTCGGATCGCCTGCCCCGGGTCTGGGGCGCGCTGATGGAGACGGGCAGGGCCGGCGGGACCGCTTCGCTGGTGGCGGTCGCCGACGGTACGACGAGCCTCTATCTCAGCACCGGCGGGGGCATCATCGGCGGCGGCGAGCACGCGCCGGTGGCCGATGCGTCATCGGCGTTCCTGGAGGTGGTCGAGTCGCACCTGGACCGGCTCGCACCGGCCGGCGAGGCGCTGATGCCGGAACCTGAGGCGGTACGGTTCACCGCACTCACCTATGACGGCCTGTTCAGCGGCGGCGCGCCGGAGGACGAGCTCGAGTCCGGCAGGCACCCGCTGTCCGCGCTGTTCGCCGCCGGCCACGGCGTGCTGACGCAGCTCCGGTTGATCGCTCAGTAGCCGGCCGGCTCAGCACTGGCCGAAGCCTTGCTGGTAGAGGCGGTTGGCGTACTCGGTGAACCCGACGATCGTCTTCTGCACCGTCCGGCCGTCGTGCAGCAGCAGGTAGGCCCGGTCACCCTGGCTGACGAGGAGGCCCGGGAAGACGTACGACCCGGCGGGCGGGGTGAGCTCGCGCGCGGTCGGGTAGATGCGCCGCGCGTCGTCGACGGCGGTGCCGACGGTGACACCCTCGGGCGTGCGGTACGGCGGGTTGACCCAGATCAGGACCAGCCGCTCGCCGTCGAAGACCGGGCTCAGCTCGGTGACGCCGCGAAACGTCGGCCCGCAGCCCTCCCGCGGCGGCTGCAGCCGGCCCTTGCTCGTCAGGTCGGCCCTGAGATCGCCGAACCTGATCTCTTGTACGCCGGCGAAGTGGACGATCTGCGGACCGTGCGACGGGTCCGGGCTGGCGCCGGTCGTGGAGGCGGTGGCCGCCGCGCTGCTGGTGGTGGCTCCGTTGCTGGTGGCTGCGGGGCGCTCGGTCGTGGCGCACGCGGACAGCGCCGGGAGCGCCGCCAGGGCGGCGGCGACGGTGAGCGCGGTGAGCACTCCTGGGCGCTTTGTCCATCTAATTTGTGTCATTTGTCAGCCTCCCGGACCACCCTAGCCTGGGCCCGTGGAAACACATAGACAGCGAGCCATCACGGAGAGTAGACCCAGCGCTGGTGCGGTCCGACCCGCGGCAGGAGAGCGGAGGATACGAGATTCGAACTCGTGAGGGGTTGCCCCCAACACGCTTTCCAAGCGTGCGCCCTAGGCCTCTAGGCGAATCCTCCGCCGGAAAGGATACCGAAGCCCGGTACACTCGGTGGCGCCCCTCGCGCGGCGTACACCCTGTGAACCTCCCCAGGGCCGGAAGGCAGCAAGGATAAGCAGGCTCTGGCGGGTGCGCGAGGGGCCCTTCGCGTGCCGGAAGGCGCAGCAGTGACGTCCCCCGGGCGGGGCCCGTCGGTGTCCCACCCGCGTGAGAGGCTAAGCCCATGGCGCTGGCGCTCTACCGGAAGTACCGGCCGACGACGTTCGGAGAGGTCATCGGCCAGGAGCACGTCACCGAGCCGTTGACGCAGGCCCTGCGGACCGGGCGGCTGCATCACGCGTACCTCTTCTCCGGCCCGCGTGGCTGCGGGAAGACTTCCAGCGCCCGGATCCTCGCCCGGTCACTCAACTGTGTGAAGGGTCCCACGCCCGACCCGTGCGGGGTCTGCGAGTCGTGCCGGGCGCTGGCCGCCTCGGACGGCCCCGGGTCGATCGACGTCATCGAGATCGACGCGGCGTCGCACGGCGGCGTGGACGACGCCCGTGACCTGCGTGAGCGGGCGATCTTCGCACCGGCCGCCAGCCGGTACAAGATCTATGTCATCGACGAGGCGCACATGGTCTCGCCGGCCGGCTTCAACGCCCTGCTGAAGCTCGTCGAGGAGCCGCCGGAGTACGTGAAGTTCATCTTCGCGACCACCGAACCGGAGAAGGTCCTCGGCACGATCAAGTCGCGGACCCACCACTACCCGTTCCGGCTGATCCCGCCGGGGGTGCTCCGGCCGTACCTGGAGGAGCTGTGCGTCCGGGAGGGGATCGCCGTCGAGCCGGCCGTCTTCCCGCTCGTGGTGCGGGCCGGGGCGGGCAGCGCCCGGGACTCGCTCTCGGTGCTCGACCAGCTGATCGCCGGAGCGGGCGACGAGGGCGTGACCTATGCCCGGGCGGCGGCCCTGCTCGGCGTCACCGACGTGGCCCTGATCGACGAGATGTGCGACGCGCTGGGTGCCGGGGACGGGGCGGCCGCGTTCGCGACGATCGACCGGGTCGCCGAGGCCGGCCACGACCCGCGGCGGTTCGCGTCCGATCTGCTCGAACGGCTGCGCGACCTGATCCTGCTGCAGCAGGTCCCGGACGCCGCGGGCAAGGGCATCATCGACGCGCCCTCCGACCAGTTGGACCGGATGACCCTGCAGGCGCAGCGGTTCGGCCCGGCCACGCTGTCCCGGTGTGCTGATATCGTCCACAATGGACTCGTCGAGATGCGCGGGACGACCGCGCCCCGGCTGCTGCTGGAGCTGATCACCGCGCGCATGCTGCTGCCCGGTGCGGACGACTCGACCGGCGGGCTGCTGCACCGGCTGGAACGGATGGAGCGCCGGCTCGGAGCCGCCTCGCTGGATCCGCGGTCCGCGGCGGAACCGACCGCGCCACCGGTACCCACGGCGTCCGCGGTCGAGCCTCCGGCGCCGTCACGCGATCCCGACCCGGCCCCGCCGCCGCGCCAGCAACCACCGCCGGCCGCCACCGCGGTGGCGCCGCAGCCGGTGGCGCCGCAGCCGGCGACCACCACGGCGACCACCACGGCGACTACCACCGCCGGCGCGATCGACGCGGCCGCCGTCCGCCGGGTCTGGGACGAGATCCTCGCGATGGTCGCCCGCAGGAGCAAGCGGGCCGCGGCGGTCGTGCGCGAGGCGGTGGTACGCGACGTCGAGGGCGACACGATCGTGCTGGTGTTCCGGCACAGCGTGCACGCCGACATGCTGTCCGCGTCCCCCGAGCTGCTGGTCGAGGCGGTCTACGAGGTGCTGGGCGGCCACTGGCAGATCCGCTGCGAGCTGGGCGGTGAACAACGCCCTCCCGCGCGTCCCGCCGCGGTGGTGCCGGCGGCGCGGGCGCCGAAGCAGTCACCGGCACCGACCCAGGCCGCGGATGACGGGGACTGGCCGACGACGGCGCGTCCGGGCGGGGCATCCGGCCCGGCGACGGCAGAGCCGGCCGGGTCACCGCCGCCACCGACCGGGAAGCCGGCCACGCCGGCCATGCCGCCCGCACCGGCCGCGCCGGCCGGGGCGACCAAGGCCGGCTCCCGGCGTACCACCGCCAGGAGAGCCACCGCGGACAGCGCGTTCGCCGGCGAGCCTCCCTACGACCCGGAGTTCGACCGGCCGGTGTACGAGGGGTTCGACCCCGGCGACGAGCCGCTCGACGACGGCGCCACAGCCGCGGGTGTCCGGCAGACCAGCGAGCAGCAGGCGCTGCAACTCCTGCAGAGCACGTTCGGCGCGGAAAAGATCGGCGAGGTCGAGCACCGCTAGGACCGCCGCCCGCTACGCCACCGCTACGCTGGGCAGAGCCGACATGAACGAGGAGACACCCGTGCGCCCCGGTGGACAGCCGAACTTCAAGCAGATGATGAAGCTGCAGCAGCAGATGGCGGCCATGCAGGCCGAGCTGGCGGCGGCAGAGGTGACCGGTACGGCCGGCGGTGGCCTCGTCACGGTGACGGTGTCCGGTTCGGGCGAGTACAAGTCGGTGCGCATCGATCCCCAGGCGGTCGACCCGGACGACGTCGAGTCGCTCGAGGATCTGGTGCTCGCCGCGATCCACAACGCGGCCGAAGAGGTACGCAAGCTCACCGAGGAGAAGATGGGCCCGCTCGCCGGCGCGCTCGGCATCCCAGGCATGTAGATGTACGAAGGTGCGATCCAGGATCTGATCGACGAGCTGGGCCGGCTGCCCGGCATCGGGCCGAAGAGCGCGCAGCGCATCGCCTTCTACCTGCTCTCGGCCGACGTGGTGGACGTCAGACGGCTCTCCACCGCGATGATCCGGGTGAAGGAACTCGTGCGCTTCTGTACAACGTGCTTCAACGTGTCCGAGTCGGACTTGTGCCGATTCTGCCGCGACCCGCGCCGGACCGACGAGGTGCTCTGCGTCGTCGAGGAGCCCAAGGACGTCGTCGCGATCGAGAAGACCGGCGAGTTCCGGGGGCGGTACCACGTCCTCGGTGGAGCGATCAACCCGCTGGAAGGCATCGGCCCGGACAATCTGCGTATCCGTGAACTCATGGCCCGGCTCGGCCGAGGCGAGGTCAAGGAGCTGATCCTCGCCACGGACCCGAACACCGAGGGCGAGGCGACGGCCACCTACATCGCGCTGATGGTCAAGCCGATGGGCATTACGGTCACCCGGCTCGCCAGCGGACTTCCGGTCGGCGGAGATCTGGAGTACGCCGACGAGATCACGCTCGGGCGGGCATTCGAGGGTAGGCGAATGGTCTGACACTGGTCGCCATGAAGTCGGCGCGGCCCGTAACAAATCCGCATCGACGGGTAATCGACCCGTTCTCCGGAGCACGGAACGCCTACTAAGGTCGCGGCAACGGCGACCGACGTCGCCGCTGTGTCCGTACCCATTGGACCGAGGTGAAACCCCATGCGTGCCACAAGGTTCCGCGCAGTCCTCGCGATAGGCGCTGTTATTGCGGTAGCAGCCGGCATCGCCGGCTGTGCGGAGAGTAAGCGGGACGAGCCCGCAAAGGCTAAAAACGACAAGTTGGTCTTCGGTACGGCCGGCGAGCCGAAGGTCACCGACCCCGCCTTCGCCACCGACGGCGAGTCGTTCCGCATCGCGCGGCAGGTGTACGAGACCCTGCTGACCCACGAAGAGGGCGGGACCGCGATCGTCGGTGGTCTGGCCGAGAAGTGGGAGAACTCGACCGACGGCAAGGCGTGGACGTTCACACTCCGCAAGAACGTGAAGTTCCACGACGGCACCGACTTCAACGCCGAGGCGGTCTGCTACAACTTCGACCGCTGGTACAACTGGAAGGGCGCGCTGCAGAACCCGGCCGTCTCCGGCTACTGGCAGGACACGTTCGGCGGGTTCGCCACCAACGAGAACGCAGACCTGCCGAAGTCGAACTACAACAAGTGCACGGTCAAGGACCCGAGCACCGCGGTGCTCGAGTTCAACAACGTCTCCAGCCTGCTGCCGGGCGCGTTCACGCTGACCGCGTTCTCGATCAGCAGCCCGACCGCGCTGAAGGCGAACAACGCCGACAACGTCAGCATCAGCGGCGACAAGGTCACGTACCCCGAATACGCGCTGACCAAGGGCGTGGGTACCGGACCGTTCAAGCTCATGAACTGGGACCGTACGAACAAGGAGACGGTCCTCGAGCGGTACGACGGTTACTGGGGCAGCAAGGCGAAGGTCAAGACCTTGATCTTCAAGACCGTCGCCGACAACACCGCCCGGCGCCAGGCGCTGGAGAACGGTGAGATCAACGGGTACGACCTGGTCGCGCCGGCCGACGTGCCGCGGCTGAAGCAGGCCGGCTTCAACGTGCCGACCCGCGAGGCGTTCAACGTCCTCTACCTGGCCCTCGGCCACGACAACCCGCTGCTGGCCAAGAAGGAGGTCCGGCAGGCGATCGCGCACGCGATCAACCGGGAGTCGATCGTCAAGTCGAAGCTGCCCGAGGGTGCCGAGGTCGCGACCCAGTTCATGCCGGAGTCGCTCGAGGGCTGGTCGCCGGACGTGCCCAAGTACGAGTACAACCCGGACAAGGCGAAGACCCTGCTCCAGGCCGCCGGCGCCGCGGGTGCGTCGCTGAAGTTCTACTACCCGACCGAGGTGTCCCGGCCGTACATGCCGGACCCGAAGTCCATCTTCGAGTCCATCAAGGCGGACCTCGAGGCGGTCGGCCTGAAGATCGAGGTCGTGGCGCAGGTCTGGGCGACCTACCTCGACACGATCGACCAGCCCACCCCGGACATGTGGATCATCGGGTGGACCGGCGACTTCAACGAGGCGTACAACTTCCTCGGGACCTTCTTCGGCAAGCCGAAGCCCGAGGGCTGGCTGTTCCAGAACCCGACGCTGTACGCCGCGCTGCAGGCGGTGGACGCGGAGCCGGACCGGGCCAAGCGGGTCGAGATGTACAAGGAGCTCAACAAGCAGATCATGGAGTTCCTCCCCGGCCTGCCGATCTCGCACTCGCCGCCGTCCATCGCGTTCTCGAAGAACCTCACCGGGATCAAGCCGAGCCCGCTGACGGCCGAGGTCTTCAACAACGCGGAGTTCACTTCCTGACCGTCGGAGCTGATAGTTAGTACATCGGCGCCCCGCCGCCTGGTGGCGGCGGGGCGCCACCCTCCGGCGAGGAGATCCCATGTTCCGGTTCATCGTGCGACGGCTGCTGCAGCTGATCCCGACCCTGTTCGGGCTCTCGGTGCTGCTGTTCGCGTGGCTGCACAGCCTTCCGGGCGGTCCCGAGACCGCCCTTCTCGGTGAGCGGGCCACCCCCGAGAAGGTGGCGCAGATCCGTTCCATGCTCGGCCTGGACCAGCCGTTGCACATCCAGTACGGGCGCTTCATGCGCCAGGTGCTCCAGTTGGACTTCGGTAACTCCATCCAGACCGGCCGGCCGGTCACGGACGAGTTCATCGAGCGGTTCCCGGCAACGATCGAGCTCACCCTCGCCGCGATGATCCTGGCGATCGGGCTGGGCATCCCGCTCGGCTACATCGCGGCGAAGCACCACGGTCGCTTCCTGGACACCGCGGCGGTGGGCGCGTCCCTGTTCGGCATCTGCATCCCGGTGTTCTTCCTGGCCGTCCTGCTCAAGGTGGTCTTCGCGCTCAACCTGCACCTGCTGCCCACGCAGGGCCGGCTCACCGCCGGACTCGACCACACCCGGGTCACCGGCTTCTACCTCCTGGACGGGTTCATGACCCGCGAATGGGATGTGTTGTCGGACGCCCTGCTCCACCTGATCCTGCCGGCCGTGGCGCTGGCATCGATCCCGCTCGCGATCATCGTGCGGATCACCCGGGCCAGCGTGCTGGAGGTGCTCGGTGAGGACTACGTACGTACCGCCGAAGCCAAGGGCCTGACCGAGCGGATCGTCCGGCGCCGGCATGTGCTGCGCAACGCGATGCTCCCGGTCGTCACCATCATCGGGCTGCTCACCGGTGGCCTGCTCTCCGGTGCCGTGCTGACCGAGAGCGTCTTCGCGCTCAACGGGGTCGGCTCGTTCGTCAAGGACGCGATCTTCTACAGCGACTACCCGGGGCTGATGGGCTTCATCCTGATCTTCGGTCTGATCTACGTCCTGGTGAACCTCGCCTGTGACGTCTCGTACAGCCTCATTGACCCGAGGGTGAGGGTGCGATGAGCGAGCGCGGCTGGCTCAGTGCATCCGCGAGTGCGCCGGGCGACCGAAGGGAGCCCAGGGTATGAGCGTTATCGTTCCCGGCCCGCGCGCCGCGGAGAAGATCGACCGGCTCGCCGAGCTGGCCGCGCTGAGCGAAGAGCGCGGTGGCAGCCTCTGGCAGGAGGCGTTCGCGCGGTTGCGGCGCAACCCGATGGCGATCATCGGTGCGGTCATCATCCTGCTCTTCGTGATCCTGGCCATCGTGGGTCCGTTCCTCGTGCCCTACAGCCCGACCGCGCAGACCTGGCGGGACGAGGTCAGCATCGCCCGCGAGGCGTTCCCCGGGCCGCGGGCGGAGAACCTGCTCGGCGTGGACGCGCTGGGCCGCGACTTCTTCAGCCGGCTGGTCATCGGTGCCCGGCAGACCCTGCTCGTCGGCGTGGTGGCCACGCTGCTCGGGTTCGCCGTCGGCGCGCTCCTCGGCGCCGTCGCCGGCGGTGCGGCCGGGCTCGGCGGCCGGCGGGGAGCGTGGATCGACAACATTCTCATGCGCTTCACCGACGTGCTGCTGGCGCTGCCCAGCCTGCTGCTGGCGCTGAGCATCGCGGCCGTCCTCGGGCGCAGCCTGACCACGCTGATGATCGCGGTCGGGGTGGTGCAGATTCCGGTCTTCGCCCGGCTGCTGCGCGGGTCGATGATCGCGCAGGCCCACTCCGACTACGTACTGGCGGGTACCGCGCTGGGCGTCCGGAAACCGAAGCTCGTGCTCGGCCACATCGTGCCGAACTCGCTCGGCCCGGTCATCGTCCAGGCGACGCTCACCCTGGCGACGGCGATCATCGAGGCGGCCGCGCTGTCGTTCCTGGGCCTCGGCAACCCGGACCCGTCCACACCCGAGTGGGGCGTCATGCTCGCCGACGCCCAGCAGTTCCTCGGCGTACGACCGGACTGGGCGTTCTACCCCGCCGCTGGCATCATCATCACGGCGCTCGGCTTCACGCTCTTCGGCGAGGCGCTGCGCGAGGCACTCGACCCGAAACTGCGGAAGTGACCCATGGCTCTGCTTGACGTACGCGATCTCACGGTGGTCTTCGGCCGGCGTGGGCAGCGGCCGGTCCGGGCCGTGGACGGGGTGTCGTTCAGTGTCGACTCGGGCCAGGTCGTCGGCCTGGTCGGCGAGTCCGGCTGCGGCAAGAGCGTGACCTCGCTGGCGCTGATGGGCCTGCTGCCCAAGCGTGCGGTGAAGGTGACCGGCTCGGTCATGTTCGACGGCATGCCGCTGCTGACCATGGACGAGCGGTCGATGCGGGACCTGCGTGGCCGCGACATTGCGATGATCTTCCAGGATCCGCTCTCCTCACTGAACCCGGTGGTCTCGATCGGCACCCAGGTGACCGAGGTACTGCTGCGGCACCGCGGGCTGAAGGGCGAGGCGGCCCGCAAGGAGGCGGCGAACCTGCTCGACCGGGTGGGCATCCCGGACCCGGTGCGGCGGTTGAAGGACTACCCGCACCAGCTCTCCGGCGGCATGCGGCAGCGGGCGCTGATCGCGATGGCGGTCGCCTGCCGGCCGCGGCTGCTGATCGCGGACGAGCCGACGACCGCGCTGGACGTGACGATCCAGGCGCAGATTCTGGAACTACTCAAGGATCTGGTCAGCGGCTCGGATACCGCGCTCATCCTGATCACCCACGATCTCGGCGTGGTCGCGGGGATCTGCGAGACGATCAACGTGTTGTACGCCGGCCGGGTTGTCGAGGCCACCGACCGGCGGCAGACGTTCGCCGCACCGCGGCACCCGTACACGGTGGGGTTGTTGGGTTCGATCCCGCGCCTGGACGCCGTGCGCGGCGAGAAGCTCACGCCGATCCGGGGGTCGGTGCGTGACGTGCTGGCCTGGTCGGACGGGTGCGCGTTCGCGCCGCGGTGCGACCGGCGGATCGACCAGTGCCTGCAAGGGCCGCCGGAGCTGGTGGATGCAGCGACCGGGCCGCCGCACCGGTTCCGCTGCGTGAACCCGGTCCCGAAGGACCAGCTCGACCAGGGCGCTCCCACGCTGGTCACGGAGGTCTCCCCGTGACCGAGTCTCTTGTCGAGGTCCGGGACCTCAAGGTGCACTTCCCGATCACCAGCGGGATCCTGTTCGACCGGGTGATCGGGCATGTCAAGGCGGTCGACGGCGTGGACCTCGCGGTGCCGCGCGGCAAGACGTACGGTCTCGTCGGCGAGTCCGGCTGCGGCAAGACGACGCTGGGCCGGGCGCTGCTGCGGCTGACCCCGATCACCGACGGGACGATCGTCTTCGACGGTACCGACATCACCGCGCTTCAGGGCGAGCGGCTGCGCGTGATGCGCCGCCGGATGCAGATGATCTTCCAGGACCCGCTGTCCAGTCTGGACCCCCGGCAGAACGTCGAGTCGATCCTGGTCGAAGGGCTGTCCGCGCACCGCATGGGCGGCGGTCGCAAGGAGCAGCGCGCGATCGTCGGCAAGACGCTGGACGCGGTCGGGCTGCCGCAGTGGGCCCTGTCCCGCTACCCGCACGAGTTCTCCGGTGGCCAGCGGCAGCGGATCGGCATCGCCCGGGCGCTGGTCCTCGACCCCGACCTGATCGTGGCCGACGAGCCGGTCTCGGCGCTGGACGTGTCGATCCAGGCGCAGGTGCTCAACCTGCTGGAAGAGCTGCAGGACAACCTCGGGCTGACCTACCTGGTGATCGCGCACGACCTCGCGGTGGTACGGCACATCTCGGACACGGTCGGCGTGATGTACCTCGGCGCGCTGGTCGAGGAGGCGCCGAGCGACGACATCTACCGGACGCCGCTGCACCCGTACACGCGGGCGTTGATGTCCGCGGTGCCGGTCCCGGATCCGGACGTCGAGGACCGCCGCGAGCGGATCCTGCTCGCCGGTGACCTGCCCTCGCCCGCGAACCCGCCGGCCGGCTGCCGGTTCCACACCCGGTGCCCGTGGGCGCAGCCGACCCGGTGCCGGGACGAGCGGCCCGAGCTGCGCTCGCTCGCCAACGGCGCGACGCACCGGGTGGCCTGCCACTGGGCCGAGGACATCGCGTCCGGGAAGCTGCGCCCGCACGAGGTCAGCGTCGAGCTGGTCCGCCCCGAGGGCGACATCGAGGTCCCCGCGATGCCGCTGGACAACGTCGCGCTGCCGTAGGTCCGCGGCGACAACGTGCCCGCAGGCTGTGCGGAGGTCAGCCGGCTGGGCGGTTCAGCAGGGCGACGGCGATCGCGTGGACGGCGTCGAGGTCGGCCTCGCTCTTCAGCGGGGCGGACGCACCGGTGACCCGGTACCACTCGTCCGCCTCGCGGTACTGCACCCAGAGCGTCACCGTGTCGCCGTCCAGTTCGGTCCGCACCGTCAGCTCACCGGTGACCACGCCCACCTCGTCGGTCATCACCCCGCCGGGGCCCGCGACGATGTCGGCGGTCCGCTGCTCTGCCATGGGCACGTCTCCAGCATGTCTCGAAGGGCGGTCTTCTCCGGAACGGTCACCGTCAGCTTCCAGTGGTGCTTCACCGCGATCCAGTTCTGCGCGTACCTGCACCAATAGTCCCGGTTCTTCGGCCGCCACAGGGAGGGATCCTGGTCGCCTTTTGCCCGGTTCACGCTCGCCGAAACCGGGAGCAGCTCGGGCCGTACCGTGTCGTTGGCGAAGTCCCCGCGGACCTGGTCCGTCCACTGCGCCGCGCCGGAGCGCCAGGCGTTGGCGAGCGGTACGACGTGGTCGATGTCCACCAGGCTGGGCGAGTCGAGCCAGCGGTCCTCGTACGGGCTGTGCCAGCGCCCACCGGTGACGTTGCAGCCGTCCAGCTGGACGTTCAGGCCGTCGCGCTTGAGCACGGCGTCGCGCACGTCGCAGTTGGCGCCGGCATCGCGCCAGTGCGGGAACCGGTTGCGGCTGTACCCGCGCATCGACGCCGAGCCCGCCACGGTCAGCTCGTTGAGCTGCTGCAGCGCAACGGTTGCGGGTACCGCCGGTGCGGCGTCCGACGAGGCGGGCCGGCAGCCGCCGGCGCCGAGGGCGACCACCGCGGCGAGCACGGGCGCGATGGTCCTTTGTGGAGTACGGAGGGGGCGCACGCTGACAGCTTGCGCCCTGCCGTCCCTGTTCACCAGGGTGACGCGCGCTGTCTGGTTTGCACCCCCGGGATTGACGCCGGTAGGGCGTAAGCGGTTGACTACTGCGGCGCGTGATCTGGAGGTCCTATGCAGCCGATGGGCGCCGATTCTGACGAGCGCTGGACTCAGCTGCTCGACGGGGCACTCGACGATGCCGACCGGCAGGAGTTGCTCACGACGGCCGCGGCCGAGCTGAACCGCGTCGTCGCCGACCGGGGCGGCGACTGCCGCGGCCTGCTGGACGCGCTGGGCGCGGTCGCCGACCAACCGGTCACCGACCAGCTCTGGGACGACGTGAACCGCGGGTTCGAGCTGGCCCTCGGGGCGAACCCGGCCCGGCTGGTGAACTGGCTGGTGCTCGACGCCTCGTTCGCCTCGCGGCTGGCGGTGGTACGCCCGATGCTGGATCCGCCGGCGGTCGCCTTCCTGACCGACCTGCTGGTGCGGCTCGGGGACCGGCTGGAACGGGCGTCGTACCTGTTCGTCACGCGCAGCGAGCACGACTGGCGGCTGATCAACCGGGAGATCAGCGTGGACCGGTCGACCGGGCGGGTGACCGTACGGCTGAAGATCTCCAAGTACAACGGCGAGCTGGTCGTCATCGAGGGCCGGCCCGACTCCATCCTGACCCTCGCCGACGCGGTCCTCACCGCGGTCAACGCGGTGGCCGACCGGAACGCGTTCGTGCAGGACCTCACGCCGTTCATGGAGACCGTGGAGCAGACGGTCGCCATGCTGACCGGTGAACCGGTCGTCGAGGACGCGGGCAACGGCGCGTCGACGGTCATGGGTCGGGCGAGCGTGCCGGGTACCGGCCCGCCCGCCCCGACGCCGTACCGCTGAGCGCCGTCAGACGCGGTTGATCACGCTGGCGACGGCGCGCAGCGAAGCCGTCACGATGTTCGCGTCCACGCCGACGCCCCAGCGGGTCTCGCCGTTGACGTCGCACTCGACGTACGCGGCCGCCTGCGCGTCACCGCCGGCGGAGAGCGCGTGCTCGGCGTAGTCCAGCACCCGCACCTGGATGTCCACATCGGAGAGTGCGTGGATGAACGCGTCGATCGGGCCGATGCCGATGCCGGTCAGGACGCGGTCCTGCCCGTCGACGGTGACCGACGCGGTGATCTCCACCTTGCCGTCGATCGTGGTGGTCGCGTAGTCGTGCAGCGCCAGCCGCCGGTCGGTGAGGTACTCGGCCGAGAAGATCTCCCACATCTGATCCGGGGTGACCTCGCCGCCCTCGTCGTCCGTGTACCGCTGGACCACCCCGGAGAACTCGATCTGGAGCCGCCGCGGGAGGTCGAGGTGGTGCTCGGACTTCATGATGTACGCGACGCCGCCCTTGCCGGACTGCGAGTTCACCCGGATCACGGCCTCGTACGTGCGCCCGACGTCCTTCGGGTCGATCGGCAGGTACGGCACTCCCCAGGCGTACGCGTCGACCGGCGTGCCCGCGGCGTGCGCGTCCCGGGCGAGCGCGTCCAGGCCCTTGTTGATGGCGTCCTGGTGCGATCCGGAGAACGCGGTGTAGACCAGGTCACCGGCGTACGGGTGCCGCTCGGGTACCGGCAGCTGGTTGCAGTACTCCACGGTCCGTTTGATCTCGTCGATGCCGGTGAAGTCGATCTGCGGGTCGATGCCCTGCGAGAACAGGTTCAGCCCCAGCGTGACGAGGTCGACGTTGCCGGTGCGTTCGCCGTTGCCGAACAGGCACCCCTCGACCCGGTCGGCGCCGGCCAGCAGGCCCAGTTCGGTGGCGGCGACGGCGGTACCGCGGTCGTTGTGCGGGTGCAGCGAGAGCACCACGGACGCGCGCCGGGGCAGGTTCCGGTGCATCCACTCGATCGAGTCGGCGTAGACGTTGGGGGTGGCCATCTCGACGGTCGCCGGCAGATTGACGATCAGCGGCCGTTGCGGCGTCGGGTCGACCACGTCGATCACCGCCGAGCAGACCTCCAGCGCGTAGTCCAGCTCGGTGCCGGTGTACGACTCGGGGGAGTACTCGTAGAAGATGTCCGCGTCCGGGGTGTGGATCTCGGCGTACTTCTGGCACAGCCGGGCTCCGGTCGTCGCGATGTCGGTGATCCCGTCGCGGTCCAGCCCGAACACCACCCGGCGCTGCAGCGTCGAGGTCGAGTTGTAGAAGTGGACGATCGCCCGGCGGGCGCCGCGCAGCGACTCGAAGGTCCGGTCGATCAGGTGCTCGCGGCACTGCACGAGAACCTGGATCGTCACGTCGTCGGGTATCAGGTCCTGCTCGACGAGCTGCCGGACGAAGTCGAAGTCGCTCTGGCTGGCGGCCGGGAAGCCGACCTCGATCTCCTTGTACCCCATGCGGACCAGCAGGTTGAACATGCGGCGCTTGCGGTCGGGGGACATCGGGTCGATCAGGGCCTGGTTGCCGTCGCGCAGGTCGACGGCGCACCAGCGGGGGGCACGCTCGACGTGCCGCGCCGGCCACCGGCGGTCCGGCAGGTCGATGGCGAACTCGTCCTGGTACGCGTGGTAGCGCTGGTACGGCATGCGGCTGGGCCGCTGGCGGGCAATCGGGTCGGCAAAGGCATGTTCGGGCATGGAACGGCGCTCCCAAAGGTGGGCAACGTGTGTTTGCGGCAGGTCAGCAGATCCCGGCGACCACGTTGTCGTCCGGCGTGGTGTCCGTTGCGGGGATCGACCGGCGGCTCAGCGAGGCAGGATCGCGCTGAAACACCGCAGCGAGGTGCCGGCCCGAGGGGCCTCGCCGCGGCAGCCAAGAAGGAGCGCCTGCCACATGATGGGCTCACGCTACCACAGCAGGCACTCCGTGCATTTCCGCGGAAAGCAAACGGATAGCGGGCTCACAGCACCAGGTCGGCGAGCGGTCGGCGGTCGCGCAGCGCGGTCTCCCGTACCCGTAGGTCGTCCGGGAGCCGGTCGGGGTGGCCGAGCCGGCCGACGGCCACGACCACCTTCGGGGTCACGCCGTCCGGGAGGTCCAGATCGACGGCGAGCGAGTCGGGCGCGAACCCGGCCATCTGGTGTACGTGCAGACCCAGCGCACCGGCCTGGACGGTGAGGTGGGCGACCGCCTGACCGAGGTCGTACGCGGCGTGCCCGAAGCCCGCACCGGTGAGGTGGGAGGCGACGAGGAGTACCGCCGCGTCGCCCGCCCAGCGCTGGTTGTGGTGGTTGAGGTTCGCGAAGATCCGTTTGTGCTGCTCGGAGCCGCGGCGCCCGATGGCGAACCGCCACGGCTGGCTGTTGCCCCTCGAAGGGGCCCAGCGGGCGGCCTCCAGCAGGGCCGCGAGCTCGACGTCCGAGACCTCACCGTGGGGGTCGAACGCCCGCGGACTCCAGCGCGTGGCGAGCAGAGGATGCAGCTCGAGCATGGGATCTACATCTATCTATAGATACGGTCGGTTGTCAATGGCGCTACGAACCGTATCAGGCTCCGGCCGGAGTCGGCGACGGACTCGGCGGTGGCGGCGCCGCGGTACGCAGCGGTTGGCCGGCGATCACCGGGGCCGGCAGCGAGACCGTCGGTGGGGCGGCGCTCGGCGGCGAGGCCAGCGACAACGTGCCGAAGTCCGTCACCGCGCCGGTCAGCGTGCCGTCGGGGGCGTAGCAGTAGACGCCCGGATCCATGGGCGCCGCAAGGGATGCGGACGTCGGCTCGACCGAGAAGCAGGCGCCGGAGACGCCTGGCGGTCCGTGCGCCGCGGCGACCGACAGCGCGGCGCGGCGGTCGGTGAATACGTCGCGCCAGTCGGTGAACACCCGCCAGACGCGCGGATCGATCGCCGCGGCGAGCGTTCCGTCGCGCGCGGCGACGCGGACACACCCGCCGGGTCGTTCGGTCGACGGCAGGGCGCACTGGTAGAGCCCGTTGGGCGTGGCCGCGATCGTGACATCCGCGGTCCCGCCGAGCGCGCCGCCCGGGACGTCCACCCGCCAGGTCCCGTCCGCGGCGAGTGTCACGGCCACGGTCCGATCGGGCCCACCCCCGGTCCGCAGCGTGTAGAAGGCGACCATCCTCCGGTCCTTGGCGGCCGCGGCGAGCGCGGCAAGCTGGACGCGTGCCCCGGTCAGCGAGGTGGCGACCGGGGCGGGGTCGCTGGGAGCGGTCACGGTCGGGCCGGTGGCATCGCCACCGCAGCCCGCGACCGTACCGATCGCGGCGACTCCGGCGACCGCAGCGGCCCTGCAGACCACGCCGAGCACCCGCACCCGCCGATTCTCGCCTGTCCTGGTACGACATCCGGGTAGACCCGCGGAAGGCGCTCGCCCTGGATCAGCGGTCGCCGGTAGGCTGTGGGGGCTCGAGCGGCGCCGCCGGCGTGACCGGCGGCATGTTCATGTGGGGAAGGGCAGAGGTCGCCGTGGCGCTCATCGTGCAGAAGTACGGCGGGTCCTCGGTCGCCTCCGCCGAGCGGATCAAGCGGGTGGCCGAGCGGATCGTCGCCGCGCGCAAGTCGGGCAACGACGTGGTCGTCGTGGTATCGGCCATGGGCGACACAACCGACGAACTTCTCGACCTGGCGCACCAGGTCAGCCCGCTGCCGCCCGGGCGCGAGCTGGACATGCTGCTGACCGCGGGCGAGCGCATCTCGATGGCGCTGCTCGCGATGGCGATCCACAACCTCGGGTACGAGGCCCGCTCGTACACCGGATCCCAGGCCGGCGTGATCACCACGGGTGCGCACGGGCGGGCGCGCATCATCGACGTCACTCCGGGCCGGTTGCGCGGCGCGGTCGACGAGGGCGCGATCGCGATCGTCGCCGGGTTCCAGGGCGTCGCGCAGGATACGAAGGACATCACGACGCTGGGCCGGGGCGGCTCGGATACCACCGCGGTCGCGCTGGCCGCGGCGCTGCGGGCCGATGTCTGCGAGATCTATACCGACGTTGACGGCGTGTTTACGGCCGATCCGCGTATCGTGTCGAACGCCCGGCACATCAAGCAGATCACCTACGAGGAGATGCTCGAGCTGGCGGCGTGTGGCGCGAAGGTGCTGCACCTGCGCAGCGTGGAGTACGCACGGCGGGCCGGGCTGCCGATACACGTACGTTCGTCGTATTCGGCCGAATCCGGGACGATGGTCACCGGGCACATGGAGGAGCTTTCGGTGGAGCAGGCACTGATCACCGGCGTGGCGCACGACCGCAGCGAGGCGAAGATCACGATCGTCGCGGTACCCGACGAGCCCGGCGAGGCGGCCCGCATCTTCTCCACCGTCGCGGATGCCGAGATCAACATCGACATGATCGTGCAGAACGTGTCGACCGCCGCCGAGCCGCAGGGTGGCGGGCGTACGGACATCTCGTTCACGCTGCCGAAGGCCGACGGGCCCACCGCGATGGCTGCGTTGAGCAAGATCCAGGGTACGGTGGGCTTCACCGGCCTGCTCTACGACGACCACATCGGCAAGGTCTCGTTGATCGGTGCCGGCATGCGCTCGCACCCGGGAGTGGCGGCGAAGTTCTTCGCCGCGCTCGCGGAGGCGGGGGTGAACATCGAGATGATCTCGACGTCGGAGATCAGGGTATCGGTGGTCTGCCGGGACACCGACCTCGACGCCGCGGTACGCGCCGTGCACGACGCGTTCGACCTGGGGGGCACCGAAGAGGCCGTGGTCTACGCCGGGACCGGGAGGTAACACATGTCCGAGCTGCCCACCCTCGCCGTCGTCGGGGCCACCGGCGCGGTCGGAACCGTGATGTGCGAGCTGCTGTCGTCGCGCAAGAACGTGTGGGGCGACATCAGGCTGGTCGCCTCGGCGCGCTCGGCCGGCAAGACGATCGTCGTGCGGGGCGAGGAGCTCACGGTCCAGGCGCTGGCACCCGAGGTCTTCGACGGGGTCGACGTCGCGATGTTCGACGTACCCGACGAGATCTCCCTGGCGTGGGCGCCGGTAGCGGCGTCGCGGGGTGCGGTGGCGGTGGACAACTCGGCCGCGTTCCGGATGGACCCGGACGTCCCGCTGGTGGTGCCGGAGATCAACCCGGAGCAGGTGCGCAACCGCCCGAAGAGGATCATCGCGAACGCGAACTGCACGACGCTCTCGATGATCGTGGCGGTCGCGCCGCTGCACCGCGAGTACGGGCTGCGCGAGCTGGTGCTCGCGTCGTACCAGGCGGTCTCGGGTGCCGGACAGATCGGCGTGGACGTCCTGCACGACCAGCTCGCGAAGATCGCCGGTGACCGGGTGCTCGGCTCGCGTTCGGGCAACGTGCGGCAGGCGGTCGGCGACGAGCTGGGTCCGTTCCCGGCACCGCTCGCGCTGAACGTGGTGCCCTGGGCCGGCTCGCTGCGCGCCGGCGGTTGGTCGTCCGAGGAGATGAAGATGCGCAACGAGTCGCGCAAGATCCTCGGGCTGCCCGACCTGAAGGTCTCCGCGACCTGCGTCCGGGTACCGGTGGTGACCGGGCACTCGGTCGCGGTCCACGCGGTCTTCGGTACCGAGGTCGAGGCCGACGGTGCCCGGGAGGTGCTGCGGCACGCCCCCGGTGTGATCGTCGTGGACGACCCGGTGGCCGGCGAGTTCCCGATGCCGATCGACGCGGTCGGCACCGACCCGTCCTGGGTCGGCCGGATCCGCCGGTCGCTGGACGACCCGCGGGCGCTCGACTTCTTCGTCACCGGCGACAACCTGCGCAAGGGTGCCGCGCTGAACACCGCCCAGATCGCCGAACTGCTGGCCGCCGAGTTCTGACCGGCCCTCGTCGTCCTTGCGCACAAACTGCGGGGAGTTTGTTGTTATGGGCCGGCCCATAACAACAAATCCCCGCAGTTTGTGCGCGCAAGGGAGTCGGCGCGTCAGGGGCGGCGATGCCTCGCCGCGGCGAGCGCTGCCTGGATCTCGCGGGCCAGGCCGGGCAGATCGGTCCGTAGCCGCTCGCTCGTGACGTGAAGGACCGTCCAGCCGGCTGAAGCCAGACGGTTCAGCCGGCGCCGGTCGAGGTGTAGCTGGTCGGGTGTGCCGTGCCAGTGTCCGTCGTACTCCAGGCCCACCATTGCCTCGGGCCAGGCCATGTCAAGTCGTGCGATGAAGATGCCGTTCTGGTCGAAGACGTTGAACTGGGGCACCGGTTGCGGAACGCCCTCGATGACGAGCTGGATGCGGGTACGCGATTCCGGAAACGACTCCGAGCGACCGTCCGACAGCTCGAAAACCCGGCTGGCCATCCGCCACCCGCGCGTGCCACGGCGCTCCGCCACGAGCGCATCGAGTCCGGCCCGGTCGACGAGCTTCGCTCGCACCATGGCGTCCAGGACGACGACCGCGGTGACGAGATCCTTCTGGGTTGCCACGTCCCAGGCGGTACGCAACGGGCTGGTCACCCGCCGGCCGGCGAGTTCGACGACCTCGCCCGCCGGTAGGGGTTCGAGGTGGATCCGCAGTCCACCCACCGGTCCGAACTTCTCGCGAGGTGACACCACCACCTCGACCGGTGCGGCGCGCGGCGCGTACTCGATGCCGTGCAGCCACGCCGCGGACAGCCCGCAGAAGGCGGCACGTGGCGGGATGACCAGGGCGGCGGCGTGACACTTCACGGTGTGATCCACGTCAAGCCGGCTGTCGGCGTAGATGCCGGTCAGGACGCGTTGCCAGGCCCGGGAGCGCAGGCTGTTCCGGGTGGCCAGGCCGTCGGCGATCGCATCCGACGCGCGGAACACCTGCATCGCGAGCGCCGGCGGCCGGCGCGGCAGTCGGGGCACCGGCCCACCCTGCCGTAGGACCCCGGTTCACGCGAACCACCATCCACAGGTCTTCCGCACAAACTGCGGGCACTTTGTTGTTATGGGCCGGCCCATAACAACAAACTCCCCGCAGTTTGTGCAGAAGGCGGGGGTCTAGGCCGCGACGGCGAGGCGGATGCAGTCGCGGCCGCCGCGTTTGGCCTCGTAGAGCGCGGTGTCGGCGCGTCGGAGCGTGACCTCCGGGGTCTCGGTGTCGTCCTGCACCGCGATGCCGATGCTTATCGTCCGGCCGGTCCGCCGGGCCGCCTCGCACAGCCGCTCGCCGATCACCGCGGCCTCCTTCGGGCTGTGTATCTCGAGAACGGCGACGAACTCGTCGCCACCTATCCGGTAGAGGTCGTCCGCGTCGCGCAGCGCGCCCTGCAGCTCCCGGGCGAGGTCGATGAGGACGCGGTCGCCGACCTGGTGCCCGTACATGTCGTTGACGCTCTTGAACGCGTCGACGTCGATCGCGAGCAGGGCGGTCTTGCCCGGGGTCGCGGCGGTCAGCCGCTCGCCGAACGGCCCGTGGTGGCGCAGCCCGGTCAGCGGGTCGGAGCTGGCCCGCTTGTAGAGGCGGCGCAGCGTCCGGATCCGCTCCAGCGCGGTCCAGGCGTGCGAGCCGAGCAGCTCCAGCAGGTTCACCGTCGAGGAGCTTGGCACCTGCGCCCGGTCGTCGACGACCAGCAGGACCCCGCCGGACTCCGGCGGGCCGGCCGGTACGGCGATCATCGTCCGTACCCCGATCGAGGTCAGGTCCTCGAACCCGTCCGCGTCGTGGTGCGCCGGGTCACCCAACGTGTACGAGGCGCCGTGCCCCCGGGCCCGGGACAGCAGCCGGGCCAGCACGTCCTGACCGGCGGCGGCGAGGTGCATCGCCACGTGTTCGCCGAAAGAGCCCGGCACGGTGGCGCCCCGGTACGCCCGGACTCCCGCCGCGGTCGGCAGCAACAGCACCGCACCCGGCAGGCCGGAGACGTCTCGAGCGGCCTCCATGGACCGCTCGAGCAGCTGCGCCTCGTCGGCCGCCGCGGTGATCGCGACGGCGTGGCGAAGCAACTGCTCGCTCTGCGTCTCGGCCGGCGTGCCGCCCAACATCTCGATGCGGTTCACCAGGCGATTCGCGGCCTCCTCGATGATCGGCCGCCATGCGTCGATGTCAACCGGCGAGGTGAACTCCACGTTCAGCGCGCCGATCGGGGTGCAGGTGCCGGCCAGCGGCGCGCAGATCTCCACGGCGACGTCCGGTCCGAGCGGGATGTAGTCGGGGTCGTGGGAGACGTCGGTCACAGTCTCGGTACGGCCGGTCTGGAAGACGCGGCCGACCACGCCCTCGTCGGTACGTACGGAGGAGTAGACGTGCCACGAGCCGGTCGCGGCCACGCAGCGGAGATGGTTGCGGACGTGCAGCAGCACCGCCACGAGCGCACCGGGCATGTGGGGACCGAGCGCGTGTACGGCCGCCGAACACGCCGCGACAGACCCGCTGGCACGACGAAGCGCCTGGTCGAGGTCTGTCAGGACGTGCTCAGCCGGTGGTGGCGGCGCGGTGACCCGCGGTACCTGCATTCGGGTGCCCACTCTCCGATCAAGCGAAGGCACCAGGCGGCGCCTTCGCCATGACCACGAGAGCCTACTCGGCGTAGCTGGACATATACCAAGAGTGTTATGCGTGATGCTCATGGTGCGCGTGACCGTGCCCGTGACCGCCCGCCGCTCCGACCAGGGCGTGACCGCGGCCACGCGAGAGGAGCCACTTGTTCACCGGCCAGGCGACGAGGAACGCGACCCCGAGCGCGAACGCCAGCGAGGCCCAGAAGAGCCCCGAGCCCAGGCCGGCCTCCATCGCCCCCGGGACGACCAGCACGACCGCGTTGTCCACCAGCTCCATCACCGCGATCGAGAGCGTGTCGGCGGCGAGCGCGACCTTCAACGCGGCCGCGAACGCGACGCCGGCCGCGAGCAGCCCGCGCATCGTGAACGCGTAGCCGAACACGAACGCGAGCGCCACCGCGAGGACGATCGTGGGGGCCGTGGCCCACCCGAGGGCGGTGCCGATGACCAGGCCGAGGACCTCGCCGATGGCGCAGCCGGTGAGGCAGTGCAGGGTCGCCGAGGCGGCCGTACGCCAGGTGTTCATGCCGCATGATACCCCCCGGGGGTACCGTCGCATATAGTCCGCGATGTGATCCGTCTCGCCCGGCGACTCGGCACGTTCGACGCGGTGGTGATCGGTCTCGGCTCGATGATCGGTGCCGGGGTCTTCGCCGCGTTCGCGCCGGCCGCCCGGGCCGCCGGCACCGGCCTGCTGCTGGGCCTCGTGCTGGCCGCCGGGGTGGCGTACTGCAACGCGACCTCCTCCGCCCAGCTCGCCGCGGTCTACCCGACGTCCGGTGGTACCTACGTGTACGGCCGGGAGCGGCTCGGCGACTGGTGGGGCTTCCTCGCCGGCTGGGGCTTCGTGGTGGGCAAGACGGCGAGCTGTGCGGCGATGGCGTTGACGTTCGCCGCGTACGCCGCACCCGGCTGGGAACGGCCGGCCGCCGTCGCCGCCGTGGTCGCGCTGGCGGCGGTGAACTACCGCGGCATCACCCGGACCGCGGGCCTCACCAGGATGCTCGTCGCGGTCGTGCTGGTCGCACTCGCGATCGCGGTGGCGGCGTGCCTGACCGGGAGCGCGGCGGAGCCGGCCCGGCTGGAGCCGACCGCCGGTCCCGGCGTACTCCAGGCGGCCGGCCTGCTCTTCTTCGCCTTCGCCGGGTATGCCCGCATCGCCACGCTGGGCGAGGAGGTCCGCGACCCGGCACGGACGATCCCGCGGGCGATCCCGCTCGCGCTGGGCATCACGGTCGTGGTCTACGCCGCGGTCGGGGTCTCCCTGCTGATGGTCCTCGGGCCGGACCGGCTCGCCGCCTCGACCGCGCCGCTCGTCGACGCGGTGCGGGCCGGTGGGGCGGACGCGGCCGTACCGGTGGTCCGCATCGGCGCGGCGGCCGCGAGCCTCGGCGCGCTGCTGGCCCTCATCGCCGGTGTGGGCCGGACGACGCTGGCCATGGCCCGCGAGGGGGACCTGCCCGGCTGGCTGGCGGCGGTACACCCGCGGTTCCGGGTACCGCACCACGCCGAGCTGATGGTGGCGGCGCTGGTCGTCGGCCTCGTCCTCCTCGTCGATTTGCGCGGCGCGATCGGGTTCTCCTCGTTCGGCGTGCTCGGGTACTACCTGATCGCGAACGTCTCCGCGTACACCCAGCCGGTCGAGCAACGGCGGTGGCCGCGCGTACTCCAGGTGGCCGGCGCGGTGGGTTGTGTGGTGCTCGCCGCGAGCCTGCCCTTGGCCTCCGTCCTCAGTGGAGTGTTGGTGTTCGCGGTGGGCGCTGGATACCGGCTGTGGTACCGGCGATCGAAACAACAAGATCGTTAAACCTCGCCGCGCGCACTATTTTGGCATGACATTCACATACCTGAATGGTGGCTTCCTCCTCGCGTACTCGTGACGTCGGGCACTTGGGGGGTTCCCGCGACGTCGCCAGGATGTGTGCCAGAACCTCACTCGGCGAAGAGGCGGGCGGCCAGCGATGGACGACAGGTACGAAGCGTTCTGTATGGCGAGTCCCGTCTTCTACGACGTGTCGCACTCGCGCAGCAGGCAACGTACCGCATTCCCCACGGCCGACCGGCCGCTGCCCGACGGATGGGAGCGACGCGACCAGGACGACTGGTTGGTGTTCTCGCCGGGCCAGAATGGCGCCGGCCCACTGCCCGCGCAGGGCTGGAAGATCCACGTGTCGGCGTGCCTCGACAACGCCGAGCGCGTCCTCGACACAGTGTGGGACTACTGCGTTCCGCGCGGTATCTCGTTCAAGTTCCTCTGCTCGCAGGCAGCCCTGCTGGGGCGGGTCTCCAAGTACGCCCCGCGCGGGTACAGCGGGAAGCTGGTCACCATCTACCCCGTCGACGACGCCGCATGCGAGGCGATCCTGACCGAGCTCGGCGAGCGGCTCGACGGCGAGCCGAACCCGTACATCCTCAGCGACCTGCGCTGGGGCAGCGGACCACTATTCGTGCGGTACGGCGCGTTCGCCAGCCGGTTCTGCGTCGCGCCGAACGGACAGGTGGTCCCGGCCATCGCCGACGGGGACGGCACCCTGGTGCCCGACCGCCGCGGTCCGGTGTTCTACGTGCCGCCGTGGGTGACGCTGCCGGACTTCCTCGCCCCGCACCTGGCCGCACGCAACGCGGTGACGGTCACCGACCTGCCGTACACGATCGACCGGGTCCTGCACTTCTCGAACGGCGGCGGCATCTACGTCGGGCGCGACACCCGCACCGACAAGCAGGTCGTGCTCAAGGAGGGCCGCCCGCACGCGGGCATCGACTTCCATGGCGTCGACGCGGTACGCCGCGTGGAGCACGAGCACGACATGCTGCGGCGGCTGTCCGGCATCCCCGGCATCCCCGAGGTGTACGACCTGCTCTGGGTCGGCGAGCACCGCTTCCTGGTGATGGAGTACATCGACGGCCGGCCGTTGAGCCGGGCGATCGTGCGCCGGTACCCGCTCACCGACATCACCGCCGGGCCGGACGAGCCGGCCGCGTACACCGAGTGGGCGCTGAACATCTACCGCCAGGTCGAGACCACGGTGACGGCCATGCACGAGCGCGGTGTCGTCTACGGTGACATGCACCTGTTCAACGTGATGGTCCGCGACGACGACACCATCGCCCTGCTGGACTTCGAGGTGGCCGCCCCGGTCGAGGAGGCGACCCGGCCGGGGTTGGGCAACCAGGGTTTCGCCCCGCCGCGCGGTACCACCGGCATCGGCGTCGACCGGTACGGGCTCGCCTGCCTCCGGCTGGCGCTCTTCCTGCCGATGATGAACCTGGTCTGGCTGCACCGACCCAAGGCCAGGCACTACGCAGAGATCATATCGGAGCACTTCCCGGTGCCGTCGGAGTTCCTCGCCAAGGCCGTCGAGGGCATCGTGCCGCCCGACGCACCAGCGGGACCGAGCCCGCGGATCGAGCCTGAGCCGGCCGGATGGCCGGACCTGCGGGACAGCCTCGCCAGGGCCATCGTCGCCAGCGCTACCCCCGAGCGCGACGACCGCCTGTTCCCGGGCGACATCCAGCAGTTCTCGGTCGGCGGGCTCGGTCTCGCGTACGGTGCCGCCGGGGTGCTCTACGCGCTGTCCGCCACCGGTGCCGGCCGGTACCCGCAGTACGAACAGTGGCTGCTGGACCGGGTGCACCGCCCCCCGCACGGCACCCGGCCCGGCTTGTACGACGGGCTGCACGGCGTCGCGTTCACGCTCGACCACCTCGGGTACCGGCAGGAGGCGCTCGACGTACTCGACATCTGCCTGAGGGAGAACTGGGAGTCGCTGGGTATCGATCTGGCCGGCGGGCTGGCCGGAGTCGGCCTGAACCTGTTGCACCTCGCCGACCGTACCGGTGAGCCGGCGTTGCGCGTGGCCGCGCACCGGGCCGGCGAGCTGGTCGCCGAGCGGCTCGGCGGCGAGGAGTCGGTACCCGAGATCAGTGGCCGGGACAACCCGTACGCCGGGTTGATGCGTGGCTCCTCCGGCGCCGCGCTGCTGCTGCTGCGCATGTACGACGAGACCGGTGACCCGGCCTGGCTCGACCGTGCGGCCGTCGCGTTGCGGCAGGACCTGCGGCGCAGCGTGATCCGGGACAACGGTGTGATGGAGGTCAACGAGGGCTGGCGGACCATGCCGTACCTGGAGGTCGGCAGCGTCGGCATCGGGCTGGTGCTGGACGAGTACCTGGCCCGCTGCGACGACGCGCGGTTCGCCGAGGCCAACCGGGCGATCGAACTCGCCGCCCGGTCCACCATGTACATCCTGCCCGGGCTGTTCTCCGGCCGGGCCGGCATCCTGCTCTACCTCGCTGGCCGATCCGCCGCGCCCGCGACCGATCCGCTGGTGGCGAAGCAGGTGCGCGGGCTGGCCTGGCACGCCGTGCCCCACGAGGGCGGGCTGGCCTACCCCGGCGTCGCCCTGATGCGCCTGTCGATGGACCTCGGTACGGGCACCGCGGGCGTCCTGCTCGCGCTCGGCGCCGCCCTCCACGACGAGCCGGTCCACGCACCGCTGCTCGTCCCCGGCCGGGCACCCATCCCGGCCCCACAGTCCCCCGCGCCGACCGGTGCGGGTCAGCTATCCCTCAAGAACCTCTGAAGGAGGTCCGCAATGGCACTTCTCGACCTGCAGGCGATGGACACCCCCGTGGTGGACATGGCGGGCGGCAGCAGCAACAGCGGCCACAGCTGCAACGGCAGCGAACTGAGCCTGGCCCTCTGCGGCGAAACCAGCGACCTGAGCGTTCTGGGCTGCGGCCACTGAGGCATCCGCATCATCCCGCGAGCCGCGGTCCCGGACGAGTGTCGATCGCCCGGGGCCGCGGTGCCCTCCGTCTGGGAGTCTAGGTGACGACATCGGCCGCGGTCGTTCGGCGGAACAGCGGATGGTTGCCGCTGATCGGCGTACTCGCGCTGGTCGATGCGGCGGTCACCTTGAGCCTGCCGTTCGTGCTGGGCCGGGCGGTCGATGCGATCGTCGCCGGGCAGGGCGCCGGCCGCTGGCTGGCCGTCACCGCGGGGCTGATCGCGGTGGGCATCGTGGGCGACCTGGTCGACGTCTACGCCGGCACCGCGTGCGTCGCGAACACCACCGCGTGGCTCCGCAAGCGGCTCGTCGGGCACCTGCTCGCGATCGGCCCGCAGGGTGTCCGCCCGTTCGACACCGGCGACCTGGTGAGCCGGGTGTCCGGGAACGCGGCCGACGCCGCCCAGGTGGGCATCAGCGTGGTGACGATCGCCGTGGCCATGCTGCCGCCGCTGGGCAGTCTCGTCCTGCTCGCGCTCATCGACCCGGCGGTCGCCGTCGCATTCCTCGCCGGGCTGGCGCTGGTCGGGCTCGTCCTGCGGGCGTTCAGCCGGCGGACCACCGCGATCGTCGGCGACTACCAGCGGACGCAGGGGCGGATCGCGGCCGGGCTCGCGGAGTCGCTGGACGGCGCCCGGACGATCGCCGCCGCCGGCACCGTCGCGGTGGAGGAACGGCGCATCCTCGGCGACCTGCCCGAACTGCGGACCCACGGGGAACGGACCTGGCGGGCGCTGTCCCGTACCAGTGCGGAAGCGGCCATCGTCGGGCCGCTGGTGCTCGTGGCCGTGCTGGCCGCCGGTGGGCTCGCGCTCGTCGACGGCCGGATCACCGCGGGCGACCTGTTCGCCGCCAGCCGGTACGCCGTCCTCGGCGCCGGCCTCGGCAGCCTGACCGGCGTGCTCGCCCGGCTGGCCCGCGCCCGCGCCGCGGCCCGCCGCGCCGACGAGGTACTGAGCCTGCCGCCGATGAGCTACGGCCGCCGGGTGCTGCCGGCCGGATCCGGCCAGCTCGAGTTCCGGGACGTGACCGTCCACGGAGGACAGGCACCGCTGCTGGACCGGATCAACCTCGCCGTGCCGGGCGGCTCGGCGGTGGCGATCGTGGGCCGGTCCGGCTCGGGTAAGTCGATCCTCGCCGCGCTCGCGGCCCGGCTGCGGGACCCGGACGAGGGGGAGGTGCTGCTCGACGGCGTACCGCTGGGCAACCTCCGCCACGAGGCGTTGCGCACCGCCGTCGGCTGCGCCTTCGAGCGGCCGGTGCTGGTCGGCGCGACCGTGGGGGAGGCGATCGGTCTGGGTCTCAACCACCACCTGATCCGGGTGGCGGCCCGCGACACGCACGCCCACGACTTCGTCAGCCGGCTGCCGCAGGGGTACGACACGCCGCTGGCCGACGCACCCATGTCCGGCGGCGAGGCGCAGCGGCTCGGCCTGGCCCGGGCCTGGCACGCCGCCGGCCGGTTGCTGGTGCTGGACGACGCGACCGCCAGCCTCGACGTGGCGACGGAGCTGCAGATCAGCCGCACGCTGACCGGGGACCGCGCCGGCCGTACCCGGCTGATCGTCACCCACCGGCTCGGTACCGCGGCCCGCGCCGATCTCGTCGTCTGGCTCGACGGGGGCCGGGTTCGCGACTGCGGCCCGCACAGTCTGCTGTGGACGGACCCGGCGTACCGGGACGTGTTCGCGTGAGGGGGGCGGCGTGAGGCGCGAGCTGCGGTACGGGCTCGACGGGCTGCGGCGGCGGCCCGCGCTGGCGTTGGCGGCGTGGTCGGTACCGGAGGCGCTGCCGGCCGCGCTGCTCGGCCTCGCGGTGGCCCGCGCGGTGGACACCGGGTTCCTGACCGGGCGGCCGCTGCACGGGCTCGCCTGGTTGGGCGGGCTGCTCGCGGTCTCCGTGTTCGGCGCGCTCGGCAGCCGTCAGGTCTTCCGGCACCTGGGCGAGCTGGTCGAGCCGGTCCGCGACGACCTCGTCCGGCGGGTGGTGACCGGAGCACTCCGGGCCGGCGTGGCGGGCCGGCCGGACGACGGCGCGGTCGCGCGGCTGACCCGGCAGGTGGAGATCGTGCGGGACGCGTACGCCGGCCTGATCGTGGCGGTCCGCGGGTTCCTGGTCGCCGTGGTGGGGGCGGTGGCGGGTCTGCTCGCGCTCGCGCCGGTGATCACGCTCCTGATCGTCCCGCCGTTCCTGCTCGGTCTGGCCGCGTTCGCCGGCACGCTCGGTCTGGCCGCGGCACGGCAGCGCGCCTCGGTACGGGCGGACGAGCGGCTGGCCACCACGGCCGGCGCGGTGCTCGCCGGTACGCGGGACATCGTGGCCCGGGGCGCCGAGCAGTACGCGGCCCGGCTCGTGGCGGGGCCGATCGACGCGCAGGCCGCGGCCGAGCGCGCCCTGGCGGGGGTGGCTGCCCTGCGTACCCTCTGCTTCGCGCTCGGCGGCTGGGCGCCCCTGGTGATCCTGCTGGCCGCCGGTCCCTGGCTGGTCCGGCGCGGGTTGACCCCCGGCGCGGTGCTGGGCGGGCTCACGTATGTCCTCTTCGGACTCCAGCCGGCGTTCGGCCGGCTGATCGGCGGGGTCGGCAGCAGCGGGCTGCGGTTCGTCGTGACGCTGGGCCGGATCCTCGATGCCGCGGCCGGGCCGGGCAGCCCGGCACCTCGCACCCGTGCGGGCCGGGCGCCCGCCACCGCCGGTCATGACCTGGCGGTCCGGGGCTTGACGTTCGGGTACGGTCCGCACGCCGAGCCGGTGCTGCGGCATCTGGACCTGACCGTGCCGGCCGGGGACCACCTGGCCGTCGTCGGGCCGAGCGGCATCGGCAAGTCCACCCTCGCCGGACTCCTCTGTGGACTGTTGCGGCCCGGTGCGGGCAGTGTCCGGCTCGGTGGCGTGCCGGTCGACGAGCTCCCGCCCGAGGTGCTGGCCCGGCTGCGGGTGCTGATCCCGCAGGAGGCGTACGTCTTCTCCGGTACCGTCCGCGAGAACGTGGCCTACCTGCGGCCGGCGGCCACCGATTGGGAGGTCGAGGCGGCGCTGCGGGCGGTCGGCGCCGACCTGGTGTTCCGGCCGGACGCGCGGGTCCGGCCTGGCGAGCTCTCCGCGGGGGAGCGCCAACTGCTCTCGCTCGCCCGGGCCTACCTGTCCCCGGCTCCGCTCGCGGTACTCGACGAGGCGACCTGCCACCTCGACCCGGCGGCCGAGCGCCGGGCCGAGGAGGCCTTCGCGGCACGGGGTGGGACCCTGATCGTCATCGCCCACCGGATCAGCTCGGCCCTGCGCGCCCGCCGCGTCCTGGTGCTGGACGGCGCCGAGGCGGTGGTCGGCGACCACACCTACCTGCTGGCCCGCTCGCCGCTCTACACCGAGCTGGTCGGGCACTGGCCGGTCCCGGACGCGGCTCAGATCCAACCCGCCTCCTGAGCGATGCGGATCGCTTCGAGCCGGGTTCGCGCGCCGGTCTTCACCACGGTCCGGGCCAGGTAGTTGCGGACGGTACCGGCGCTGAGGTAGAGGTGCTTCGCGATCTCCTTGGCCGGTACCCCGTCGCGGGCCAGGCGCAGCACCTCCCGCTCGCGATCGGTGAGCGGGTTGTTCTGCGCGGTCAGGGCCGCGACCGCCAGCTCGACGTCGAGCACGGTGTCGCCGTGGGCGAGGCGGCGTACCCCGTCGACGAGCGTGGCCAGGGAGGCCTCGGTCGCGATCAGGCCGACCCGCGGGACGAGCTTGGCAAGCTCGCTGCCCATCGCGGCGATGGCCCGGCGGTCGAGGGTGACGAGTACGGCGCAGCCGGGCACCGCGGCGACCAGGCTCTGGCACAGGCCGGCGGTCGAGGTCGACCCGGGCAGCGCGTGGTCGAGCACCACGACATCGGGCCGGTCCCGCGACACCGCGACGAGGACGTCGGCGACGCGCGCAACCTCGGCGACGACCTCGAGGTCATCCTCTGTGGACAGCACGGCGGCGAGGGCGCCCCGCAACAGGGTGCCGCCCTGCGCCAGCAGAACTCGGATCACCGGTACCTCCGCCGGTGCGCGATGTCGTTCGTGACATCGCCTACGAGATCGGTGGACGTACCGCAGTAAACAAGGACGGCATCACCCGTCGCGCGGGACGTGACAGATAGCCGACAAGCGCCCTGTCAGATCCAGCCGGATTCCTGAGCCCGTTTGACCGCCTGGATGCGATTACGAGCCCCACATTTGGCCACTATGCGCGAAAGGTGGTTGCGGATGGTGCCGGGAGCCACGCCGAATTTCGTGGCGATCTCCCGTACCGGCCAACCCTCGGCAGCGATCGTGAGAATTTCTCTTTCGCGGACCGTCAGCGGATCGGTGGACCGGAGCGCGGAGGCGACGAGTGCGCCGTCGAGTACCGTCTCGCCGCGGGCCAGCTTGCGGATACTCTGGATGACTTTCAGTGGTGGTGAACCGATTCCGATAAAGCCGATCTTTTCGCTGTGCCGGACCATCACGGTGGCCAGTTGGGCCGCCTTCACCGGATCGGCGAGAGCCAGAATCCGGTGCTGCCCGTCTCCGGCCCGCAGCAGGTGAGACACGTCGCGTACGTTCAGGTCGACGACGGTGACGTCCGGCCGCTCGGCCGCCATGGTCGTCGCCGCCCCGCCGAGGTCGTCGAATTCGCCGACGACCTCGATGTCGCTCTGTGTCGAGAGGACGAAGGCGAGCGCTCCCCTCATCAGCCTGCCGTCGAGGACCAGAAGCGTCCTGATCATCTCTCCCCTATGCGTGACCCGGGTTCGGCTAGATCCAATGGCATTGAAGCATATGATCGTAAACGCTGCTCGATAAGGTGCGCAATTAGCTCGGATCTAAATCCAGCCGGCCTCCTGTGCGAGGCGCAGCGCGTCCAGCCGGGTGCGCGTTCCGGTCTTGCGCAGGATCGCGGACAAATGGTTGCGCACCGTGCCGTGGGTGAGGAAGAGCCGCTCGGCGATCTCCTTGGCGGACAGGCCCTCGCTGACGGCGCGCAGCACCTCGCGCTCCCGGGCGCTCAACGGGTTGGTGGCGGTCCGCAGCGCGGCGAGAGCCGTGACCGGGTCGATCACCCGGTCGCCCGCGTAGACCTGGCGGACCATCTCGATCAGCTCCGCCGGTGCGTGGTCCTTGCTGATGTATCCCCGGGCGTCGGCGGCCAGCGCCTCCCGCAACGCGCTCGCCGTGCCCTGCCAGGTCAGGATGATGACGCTGCAGCCCGGAAAGTCCGCGGTGAACCTGCGTACCATCGTCGGCGCATCCGTATCGAATACATCGACGTCAATAAGAACGACATCTGGCGGTTCCGACAGCGCCACCGGCCGACCGTTGGCGCTCGCCACTTCCGCGACGACCTGGATATCGTTCTCGGCGGAGAGAACGGCGACGAGTCCGCCGCGCAACAGCCCGCTCGCACCGACGATCATCACGCGGATCACAGCATGTACATCGCGCGCGCCGTCCGGATCGCAACAGCCCTCGCGCGGCCGAACTTGTCTGACACCTCTGATGACGTACAGGATGGGCGCCATGCGGGTGTTGGTGACCGGAGCGCGGGGCAAGGTCGGGCGGGCCACGACGACGGCGCTGGTCGCGGCCGGGCACGACGTGGTCGCGACCGACCTGCAGAACCCCGAGTGGGACATGCCGCCACCAGGGACACCGCACTACGTGAAGGCGGATCTGACGGACGCCGGCGAAACGTACGCTCTGGTCGGCGGGTTCTCGGTCGGTGAGGGTCCACGGCCGGGACCGTTCGAGGCGGTGGTGCACGCGGCCGCCATCCCGGCGGTGGGCCGGCACGCCCCGCACGTGATCTTTTCGAACAACCTCATGGCCACGTTCAACGTGGTCGAGGCGTGCGTCCGGTCGGGCGTGCGCCGTCTGGTGAACATCTCCAGCGAGACCGTGCCGGGGTTCATCTTCGCCGAGCGGCCGTTCTTCCCCGCGTACCTGCCCGTGGACGAGGAGCACCCGGTCGAGCCGCAGGACCCGTACGCGCTGGCGAAGCTCTTCGGCGAGCAGTTGTGCGACGCCGCGGTACGCCGGTCCGACCTGCGCTGCATCTCGCTGCGCCCGGGCTGGGTCCAGGATGCCGCGTCGTACCCGCGCAACCTCGGGCCGTTCCTGCGCGACCGGTCGCGGCCGGCGATCAACGGGTGGGCGTACATCGACGCGGACGACCTGGCCGACGCGATCCGGCTCGCGGTCGACAGCGACCTGCCCGGCCACGAGGTGTTCGCGCTCGCGAACCCGGAGACGATCGGCGACCGGGATCTGCACAAGGCCTGGCGGGAGGTGTTTCCGGACGCGCCGACCGAATTGCGACCGCTCGACCGGCCCGACGCCAGCGGCATCTCCAGCCGCAAGGCGTACGAGGTCCTGGGCTGGCGGCCGTCGCGGTCGTGGCGGGACCACCTCACCGACGACGGCGAACCTCGGGCCGTCTGGCGAACCTCGGGCCGTCTGGAGTGAGGAGCGTAGCGACGAGGGACGTCGGTGCCGTTGAGGCCCGGGGCCCGCGCGAGCGGAGCGAGCGCCAGCCAACTCAGCTCCGGCGCCGGTAGGCGGCCGCGGCCATCCGGTCGTTGCACAGGTCGCAGCAGTAACGCTGCCGGCCCGCCCGGGTGCGGTCGACGTACCCGCACCGGCACGGGTCGGCGACGCACGTGCCGAGCCGGTCGGCACCGCCGGTGGCGAGGACCCGGGCCAGCGCGTCGGCGAGCGTCACGCCGTACGACTCGATCGGACCGGGACCACCGACCGCGCCGAGCCGCACCGCGGCGCCGTCGGCGACGAGCCTGGCCCGGGCATCCGCGCCGGCCAGCACCGCATTGAGCGCGTCGGTCTTCGCGGCCGCGTCCGGCTCGGCGAACACCTGGTAGAGCTGCTGCCGCAGGTCGCGCAGCGCGGGCAGGTCCCGGGTGCGCAGCGCCGCGCCGAGGGCCCGGAAGCCGTGCCGGTCGGCGAGCGTCCGCGCGACCGGGACGGTCAGCCGGTCCTGCGGGTCGTCCAGCAGGTCGTACGTGTTCACGAACGCGACGGCCAGCCGCAGCGCGGGATCGTCCGCGGGTACCGGACTCATCACGTTCCCTTCTCGCGCTGGACCGGCGGCGGTGAACAGCCTACTGTCGTCAGTTGCTAACTAGATTAAAGAGCTGATGGAGGCGCCGTGGGCACGCTCGTCGCCGCGCCGGCCGTGGTCGTCCAGGACGTCACGATCACCGGTCCGGGCCAGGCGCCAATCCAGGCCTACGTGGTACGGCCGCAGACCGGCGGGTACCGGCCCCGCTCGATGGCTGGTGTGCTGTACCTGCACTGGTTCGAGGTGGGCCACCCCACCCAGGATCGCGGCGAGTTCCTCGCCGAGGCCGTCACGCTGGCCGGCCGGGGGGTCGTCGCGATGCTGCCGCAGCTGACCTTCCCGTGGGCCGGCGACCCGGTCGGCGACGCGCGCGACCGGGCCAGCGTGGCGGCGCAGTACGCGGCCGTCCGGCGGGCGTACCACTCCCTGGTCGCCCAGCCGGGCGTGGACCAGGACCGGACCGCGGTGGTGGGGCACGACTACGGCGGGATGTACGCCGCCCTGCTCGCCCAGGCCGAACCGCGCCTGCGCGCCGGCGCGTTCCTCGCCGTCGACGCGACCTGGGCCAACTGGTTCGGTACGTTCTGGCTAGGGCTGTCCGAGGACGCCTGGCCGGCGTACCGGGCGCTGTTCGCCGGACTGGACCCGGTGGAGAACTGCGGCCGGCTCGGCACGCACGCGTTCCTGCAGTGGGGGGACCAGGACCGGTTCGTGCCCGAGGCAACCCGGGACAGGTTCGCCGCGGCCTGCCCGGCCGCCCGGTCCACTGTGTACACCAGGGCCGGGCACAGCCTGACCCAGCAGGCCAAGGACGAGCGGATGGCCTGGCTGTCCGGCGAGCTCGGGCTGGCCTAGGCTCGGTTCGTGGTGGAGGTCGTGACGGTCGCGGTCGTGGCGGTCAGCCTGGCCGCCCCCGGTCCGGGTGGCTTCGATCCTGTGCTGGGCAACCGCTCCAGCCTGTGCTAGGTAACCGCTCGAGCGGCGGCCGGCCACCCGTGCGGGCCGTATACGATGACTCGCATCGATGAGAGGGGTGCGTCATGATCCGGCGTGCGGTCACCGTCCTGGCGAGTGTGATCATCCTGTTGACGACCGCATCTCCCGCGCACGCGGCGCAACACCAGAACGCGTACCTCTACAGCAACTGGAACTTCAGCGGGAGCACCATCGGCTACTGGAACGTCGACCAGCTCATGCGGGTCGAGCAGAAGGCGGCGTCCACCTACTGGGCCAAGCTGTGGACGTTCCGCGGTGCCAGCTATGGCGGGTACATGGGGCTGCAGACCAACGGCTCCCGGGGCGACGGCACCACCGGTGAGACGGCCATCTTCTCGCTGTGGAACGCCAACGCGGCGTCCGGGCCGCGGTGCCTCACCTTCGGTGGGGAGGGCGTGGGATACAGCTGCCGGCTGGCGTACCCGTTCAGCCTCAACACGTACTACCGCTACCGGGTCTGGCGCCTCAACGCCGACGCCGGGGGGCAGTGGTGGGGCGCGTGGATCCTGAACACGGCCACCGGCGTAGAAAGCTATATCGGCTCGATCCGGGTACCGTCGGCGAACACTCTGCTCACCGGGGTACGCAACTTTGTGGAGTACTTCGGGACAGCCGTGCCGTGCACGTCGGTACCGCGGTCGCAGGCCGTCTGGACCCAGCCGGCGGCCAACAGCCTGGGTGGCGGCTTGTACGAGTACGGGTCGACCTACGCCAGCGCGAACAAGGGCGCCTGCACGGATGGGAGCGCCACACCGATCAGCCTGGGGTGGACCAACGGGGTACGCGTCGTCCTCGGAGGCTGAACCGGTACGCCGCCGAGATCAGGGCCGGTGCTCCAAGGACCCATCCTCCGCGATCCTGCACCGTCCTGCGTCATCTTGCGCCACCCTGCACCACCATGCCAGACTGGGGTTTGACCCAAACTGGGAAAGAGGGTAGCGTCGTGACGGATGTTTTGATCGAACTAGACGAGCGCCGCCGCGCGTCACTGGGACGGCTCGGCCGGCCCGAGCACCGTCGTTACCTGGCCCACGAGGAACCAGACGGGACGCTGGTGTTCGTGCCCGCTGTGGTCATTCCGGAGTCACAGGCTCGCCTGTTGGCCAACCGCGACCTAGTTGAGCAGATCGAACGCACGGTTGCCGACCCGTCAACCCGGGTCCGACGCGGCCGGCCGAAGCGTAAGGACTGACCTGTGCTCGAACCGGCCTACGGTGAACACGTTGTTCCGGTGCTGGACAAGATCGAGAATGATCCGAGCCGGCGAGCACTGTGGAACGCCATCTGTGACGCTATTGATCTTGTGTGTGATAAGCCCGAAAGCGCAGAGGCTCACCGGGAGGCCCTCCGACTCGACAGCGGCGCGACGGTGTGGCAGGTACCGATTCACTGCCACCTGGAAGACGATGACTGGGTTCTGTTGTGGAACCAGGATGGCGATGAGGCGGTCATCTCGTACGTCGGATCTCGGATGTTCCGTTAGCCCTGTCGACCGCCGACAACTGACACGTACGTGTCAACCCTGGCTTGACGTGTGAGGAGCCAATACTTTCCCTTGGCCATCCCGTCTGCCCGTCGACCCGCCCTGATCTCCACCACCGGCTCGAAGACGAGTCAGGAGCCCTCGACCGAGGGCTCCTGAGCTGCACTTTCTCGCTGTCGGGGTGGCGGGATTTGAACCCACGGCCTCTTCGTCCCGAACGAAGCGCGCTACCAAGCTGCGCCACACCCCGAGGCACGCCGAGCCATCGTAGCTGACCCGCGGCCGCGGTGCCCGGCTGGGGGTACCCCCGCCTCACCCCGGCGCGGGGGTCAGCGTGAGGATCGACGCCTCCGGCGGGCAGGCGAACCGGATCGGGGCGGTCGGGTGGGTGCCGAGGCCGGCCGAGACGTGCAGCCATGCGGTCGACCGCGCCTGCCCGGCCGGCCAGCGGTGCAGGCCGCGGGCCATCCGGCGGTCCAGGCCGCAGTTGGTCACGAGCGCGCCGACTCCCGGCACGCGCACCTGCCCGCCGTGGGTGTGGCCGGCCAGCAGGAGGGCGAAGCCATCGGCGGCCATCGCGTCCAGCACGTGCGGCTCGGGCGAGTGGGTCAGGCCGATCGACGCGTCCGCGGCCGGCGATACCGGCCCGGCCACCGAGGGGTAGTCGTCCTGCGAGATGTGCGGGTCGTCGACGCCGACCAGCTCGACGCGCCGGCCGCCGGCGGTGAGCGTGGTCCGGGCGTTGTTGAGGTCCCGCCAGCCGATGCCGACCAGCACGTCGCGCAGGTCCTCCCAGGGCAGCTCGGGTCCCTGGACGTACGGGCGTTCGCTGTCGAAGTAGGAGAACGGGTTCTTCCACACCGGGCCGCGGTAGTCGTTCGAGCCGAAGACGAACGCGCCCGGGTAGTCGAAGAGCGGCTGCAGCGCGCGGACCGCCGCCGGTACCGCGTCCGGCGCGCCCAGGTTGTCCCCGGTCACCACGACCAGGTCGGGGTCGAGGCCGGCGAGCGTGCCGACCCAGTCCTGCAGCCGGCGGCGGCCGGCGGTCATGTGCATGTCCGACAGGTGCAGAACCCGCAGCGGCTCGGCGTCCGGCGCCAGCACCGGCACGTCGTACCGGCGCAGCGTGAACAGGTTCCGCTCCACGAGCGAGGCGTAGGTCAGCGTGGCCAGCCCGGCCGCCGTGACACCCGCCCCCCAGCTGACTACCGTCCGCGTACGCATGCCGAAGAGGGTAGTTTCGGTGGCCATGGGCACGCTCAAGGACCTCCTCACTACCGACATGCGGGCCGCCATGAAGGCCCGCGACGAGCTGAGGACCTCCACGTTACGGATGGCGCTCACCGCGGTCGGCAACGCCGAGGTGGCCGGACCGGAGAAGCGCGCGCTCTCCGACGACGAGGTGCTGGCGGTGCTGACGAAGGAGGCGAAGAAGCGACGGGAGGCGGCGACCGCGTTCGCCGACGCCGGGCGCGACGAGCTGGCCGCGAAGGAGCGGGCGGAGGAGGAGATCCTGGCGCACTACCTCCCGGCGCAGATGGGCGACGACGAGCTGGCCACGCTGGTCGCGGAGGCGCTGGCCGGGGGCGGTTTCACCGGCATGAAGCAGATGGGCCCGGCCATGAAGGCCGCCCAGGCCGCGGTCGCCGGCCGCGCCGAAGGCGGCCGGGTCGCCGCCGAGGTCCGCCGGCAGCTGACCCGGTGAGCGCAGCGCACAAGGCGAGCCGCGGAGCGAGCCAGTCAGCTCAGCTGATCTCCCGGCACAGCCAGGGCAGGACGGTGCAGTCGATCAGCCCCGGGTTGTTGCCGCCACCGGTACCCGGGCCTCCGCCACCGCCCCGTCCGGGCGGACCTCCGGGACCGCTCGGCGGCGGGGGAACGCCCTTGCCGTTGCTGATGAAGATCGTGATGACCGTGCCCTTGACGGTCCGGCCGTCGGGGGCGGTCTTCGCCACGGTGCCGGCCGGGCACGGCGAGTCGATCGGCTTGCCGAGGTCCATCTCGGTGTCGAAGCCGGCCGACCGCAGCACCGCCCGCGCGTCCTGGACCGTACGGCAGGTCACGTTCGGGACGGTGACCTGCGTACCCATGGCGAGCTGGCGGTTCGGCGGCGCGAAGCCGATCTTTGGCTTGCCCTTCATCGCATCGGCCAGCGTCTTGGCGACGGCCGGGTTGACCTCGGTGTGCTTGAAGATCTTCGGCGGCGCCTGCGGCGTGTCCGGGTCCGCGACGATCCCGGCGACCGCCAACTGCTTGGTCATCATGACCAGCGACGCGGTCTTCTCGCCGTCGGTCGTCCCGGTCTTGCCCGCGAGGGGGTAGTCCTTGACGTACCTCCGCTTGCCCTCGCCGAACGTCGTCCCGTCGCACTTCCGCTCGGCCGACTGGTCGCCGATCGGGCAGCGGGCCGCGTCCACCGCGGCGCGGGCGACCTCGGTACGCACAGCCTGCCGGCAGCGCGGGTTGCCCACGTCGAGCTTGTTGCCGTTGTGGTCGCGGATCTCCTCGACCGGGATCGGCTCGCAGTATTTGCCGTCGGCGGCGAGCGTCGCGTACGCGTTCGCCAGCTCCAGCGGTGTGGTCTGCGAGACGCCGAGGGTGAACGCGCCCCACTGGCGGGCCGCGTCGGGCGCCGCGAACCGGGCGTCGATGGGGGACCGGTACTGGATGCCCAGGCGCTTGGAGACGTCGACCGCGTTCTCCGCGCCGGCCCGTTCCTCCAGCGGTACGAAGTACGTGTTGACCGATCGACCGAAGCCGGTCCACATGTTGCGCGGGCCGTTCATGTACGGCGGGTTCGCGTTCACCGGGCAGTAGTGGTTCCCGTTGCACGCGGCGTCGCTGGTCGACTCGATGATGAACTTCGACACGTACGGCGACGTCGTGTTGATCGTGTAGTCGAGCGGGAAGCCCTTCTCCAGCGCGGCCACCATCGTGAAGACCTTGAACGTCGAGCCGGCCTGGTAGCCGTGGATGTCGGCACCGCCGGACAGCAGCGGGTTCACCGTGTTCGGGTAGTTCCCGCGGATGCCCAGCCGCTTCTTGGCCGGGTCGGTGTGCGTACCGTTCTGGGGTTTCTTCGGATCGTCGATCTTGTAGTTCCGGTTCACCGCCAGCCCGCGGACCTTGCCGGTGCCCGGCTCGATGGCGGCCAGCATGAGCGCGCGCCAGTCCGGTACGGCCTTGTTCGCCTTGGTGAACGTCGGCATGTACTGCTCGACGTTGTTCTTCGCCGCGGCCTGCGTGGCGACGTCGAGCGAGGTGATGATGGTGTACCCGCCGGTCTTCAGCCGGCTCTCCCGCTCGTACGGGGTCGCGCCGAACGCCTCCTGCTCCAGCCACCAACGGACAAGGAAGTCGCAGAGGAAGCCCCAGTGGTTCTGGATCGTGGAGACGCAGCCGTTCGGCGCGGGCCGGCCGGTGACCTTCAGCTCGGTCTTCTTGGCCCGCTCGCCCTCGGTCGCGCTGATCGCGGTGGTCTTCACCATCTGGTCGAGCACATAGTTGCGGCGCTCGACGGCCTGCTCCTTGCCCTCACCGGTCCCGGTGTCGTAGTCGCCGGGGAACTTCACCAGGCCGGCGAGCAGCGCGGCCTCCTCGACCTTGAGGTCCTTCGGCGGCTTGCCGAAGTAAACCTGGCTGGCCGCGTAGATGCCGTACGCCCGGTTACCGAAGTACGCGATGTTGAGATAGCGCTCGAGGATCTGCTCCTTGGTGAGCTGCTGCTCGACGGCGAGCGCGTAGCGCATCTCACGGAGCTTCCGGGCGTTCGTGTCCACAGTGGCGTCAACTACCTCTTGTGGACTGTCGGCCGAGTACGAGATGGCCAGCCGGACGTACTGCATGGTGATGGTGGACGCACCCTGGTTGACCTGACCCTTTGACTGATTGGCGACAAAGGCGCGGGCGACGCCTTGTACATCGACGCCGTTGTGCTGGTAGAAGCGCTGATCCTCGGCCGCGATGATGGCCTTCTGCATGATCGGGCCGACCTCCGCCAGCGTGACGTCGCGGCGGTTCTCGTCGTACAACGTAGTGATCAGCGTCTTTCCGTCGCTCGCGTACAACGATGTGATCTGGGGGGACCGGCGCACCGTCAGCTCGGACGGCAGCTGGTCGAACGCCTCGGCGCCGGCTTTGGCGGCCAGGCCGGACATCGCAACCGCGGGGAACGCGGCAGCGGCGACGACAACTCCGGCGAGCACACCACACACGATCAGCGAGGCCGCGTTCGTGATCGGGTTGTGGTCGTGCCTGCGCATCCTCATCACCGCCTCAGGGTACGTGAGCCAGCACAAAGCCCGCGTCCTGGCGGACGCGTCCTCGTTGTGCTAGACGCACGACCCCTGGCGTGCGGTTGCGCTGTTCCCTGAGCGTACTCCTGGCCGGATGCCAGATTGCCCCGGTTAACCCCTGGTTAGACTAATTTCTTCGACAACGTTGCGTAATCGTATGACTACGGAGCATGATGATCCCGCGAGGTAACGCACGGCGTCCTCATATCGAGGGCGCCGCCGCCCGCTCGGTCGGTGCGCGCCCGTGCTCGGCTCGCCGCGGCGGTTTCTGGCGAACCGCAGGACATGGCGGTGGAGAACGGGGGCGGAGGGCCAACGCACCGGTCGCCGGGCGACCCGGGGGAACGCAAGGGGGGACGTGAGCACATGAGCATGATCGCGGACTGGCCGAGCCTCGCGGCTTGCCGGAACGGAGATCCGGACGCGCTGTTCGTGCAGGGGGCCGAACAGAACGTGGCGAAGCGCATCTGCCGGGGCTGCCCGGTGCGGTACGAGTGCCTCGCGGACGCACTCGACAACCGCATCGAATTCGGGGTGTGGGGCGGCATGACCGAGCGGGAACGGCGCGCTCTGCTACGGCGTCACCCACAGGTGTCGAGCTGGCGGCGGATGTTCGAGGCCGCTGTCAACCAGAAGGAACTCGCTCACGTGTGACGCGCGTTCATGGTCGGGGCGCCCCCGCCACGGGGCGCCCTCGTCATGCCGGGAGCGCGAGCGCGGCGCCGATCGTGCGCAGCCCGTCCAGATCGTGGATGTCGGAGGGCTGGGCGGCCACCGAGGTCATCGGTACGCCCGGATGCGCGGTACGGAACTCGGCGATCACCGCGGCCTGCCGTACCACCTGCTGGACCAGGGCGGCGTGGACCCGCAGCACGTCGACGGTGGCCGCGTGACCGCCCCGCTCCGCCAGCGCCGCCGCGCCGGCCAGGCTCTCCTCGGCGGAGAGCGGCGCCTCGATCTCGATCACCTTGTTGAGCACCAGCCCGGCCAGCGGCATGCGCTCCTCGCCGAGCCGGCGGGCGAAGTAGGCGGCCTCCCGGACCGCGTCGGTCTCCGGCGCCGCGACCACCAGGAACGCCGTCTCCCGGTCCTGCAGGATGCGGTACGTCTGTTCGGCGCGCTCCCGGAACCCGCCGAACATCGAGTCGAGGGCCGCGACGAAACCGGACAGGTCACTGAGCAGTTGAGCGCCGATGACCCGCTGCACGACCTTGGAGAACATCCCGAACGAGGCGGTCACCAGGTTGACCATGCTCCGGCCGCCGGCCCTTGCCGGGGCGAGCAGCAGCCGCAGCATCCGGCCGTCGAGGAACCGGGCCAGCCGGGCCGGTGCGTCCAGGAAGTCCAGCGCCGACCGGGACGGCGGTGTGTCCACCACGATCAGGCTCCACTCGTCCCGGGACCGGAGCTGGCCGAGCTTCTCCATCGCCATGTACTCCTGCGTGCCCGAGAACGTCGAGCTCATCGCCTGGTAGAAGGGGTTGGCGAAGATTTCCTCGGCCCGTCGGGGGTCGGTGTGGGCGAGCACGACCTCGTCGAAGGTCCGCTTCATGTCGAGCATCATGGCGTGCAGGTCGCCGTTGATGCCCTTGACCTGGCGCGGGGAGTTGTCCAGCTCGACCAGGCCGAGGGACTGCGCGAGCCGGCGGGCCGGGTCGATCGTCAGGACGACCGTCCGGCGGCCGTGCTGCTCGGCCGCCCGCAGCGCGAGCGCGGCCGCCGTCGTCGTCTTTCCGACGCCACCCGAGCCGCAGCAGACCACGGTCCGTACGCCGGGATCGGCGAGGATCGCGTCGACGTCCAGCCGGTAGGCGGCCTCATCGGGGAGCACCAGCCGAGCGTATCCGGGCCTCAGCCGGCGGCGAGCAGAGCGGCGGCCAGCGTGGCGAGGCCGGCGCGGTCCACGCCCTCGGGCAGCAGGGGCAGCTCGACGACCGGCCGGCCCAGCTCGGCGAGTTCCCCGCGGAGAGTCTCCTCGATACGGCGCCGGACCAGGTACGCCTTGGCCTCGCCGTGCAGGCCCGCGACCGTGTCCCGGTCGGTCGGCAGGCCGGCCGCGGCGAGCCCCCGGCGCAGCTCGGCCTGGCTGATCCGGCCGGCGGCCAGTACCGGCGGGCGGGTGCCGTTGACGATGATCTTTCCGATCGGGATGCCCAGGGCGGTCAGCTCGGCGACCGCGTCCGCGGTCTCCTGGACCGGCATCTCCTCGAGCAGCGTCACCACGTGGACCGCGGTCATCGGCGAGCGGAGGATCGCGGCCACGCCCTCGCTCTGCGTCTTGATCGGGCCCATCTTCGCCAGCCGGGCGGTCTCGGCGGTGACGTTGAGGAACCGGGCGATGCGTCCGGTCGGCGGCGCGTCGAGCACGACCGCGTGGTACAACCGTCGGCCGTCCGCGGTCCGGGTGGTGGCCTCCTTGACCTTGCCCGTGAGCAGCACGTCGCGCAGGCCGGGCGCGATCGTCGTGGCGAAGTCGATCGCGCCGAACCGGCGCAGCGCCCGGCCGGCCCGGCCGAGCTTGTAGAACAGGTCGAGGTACTCGAGCAGGGCCTCCTCGGCGTCCACGGCCAGCGCGCGGACCTCACCGCCGCCGGGCGCGGAGGCGATGCGCAGCTCCTGGTACGGCAACGGGGCGGTGTCGAAGACCTGCGCGATGCCCTGCCGACCCTCCACCTCGGTCAGCAGGGTGCGGCGGCCATCCGAGGCCAGGGCGAGCGCCAGCGCCGCGGCCACGGTCGTCTTGCCGGTACCGCCCTTGCCGGTGACGACGTGCAGGCGCGCCGGCCAACCCGGTTTGCTGCCCGCTTGCACACTGAGCAGGCTAACCAACCGCCGGTTGGCCACGCACGTCAGCCGGACTGCACCTCGCAGACGAACCAGCCGGTCTTCTTGATCACGGTGAAGTTCAGCTGCTGCTCGGCGACCTTCTCGTCGCCGGTCGTGATCCGTACCTTGACGTTGACCTTGGCAGTGGTGTCCTGCGCATCGGCGACGGTCGGCTCGGGCCAGCTGAACTTGGGGTTCTTGTACTTCCCGGCGTACGATTTGACTTCGTTGATCTTCTTGCTCAGCTCGGCCCGGTCCCGAGCGGCGGAGCAGACCAGCTTCGCGGCCTTGGTCGCGTCCTGATCGGTGTAGACCGCGACGAGGAAGTCGTTGACCGCCACCTGCGGGCTCTGCGCGCCCTGGCCGTCCGCGTCCCGGAGGAACAGGTACGCGGCGGTACCGCCACCGCCGCACAGCAGCAGCGCGGCGCCCAGCACGATCGCGGTGATCAGCAGGCCGCGCCGCTTCTTCGGGGCGGGCGGCGGGCCGGGGAACTGCAGGTACGCCTGGCTCGGATCGGACGGCGGGTAGGGCTGCTGGTACACCGGCTGGTACGGCGAGGGCGGCGGGCCGGCCGGCGAGCCCGGCGGCGGGTAGCCCGACGGCGGGTAGCCGGGCGGGGGCGGTGGGTAGCCCACTCCTCCGCCGGAGGTCGGCTCGGGCCACTGGCCGCCGGCCGGGGGTGGCGGGGTCGTGGGCGGCGGGGTCGTGGGCGGCGGGGTCGTGGGCGGCGGGGTCGTGGCGAACGGGTCGACCGGTGGCGGGTATCCGTACGGCTGGCCCGGAGGTGGGGTGCCCGGCTGGTACGGGTCGCCGTAGGGCGGCTGGCTCATCGTCTCCCCCTGGGGTGGGTACCGCGGCCAGGGTAGCGCTACGCCGCTCGCGGCGGGCGGCACGCTAGGGTCCGTGCATGCGCAAATGGGAGTACGCCACGGTTCCGCTGTTGGTCCACGCGACCAAGCAGATCCTGGACAACTGGGGCGAGGACGGGTGGGAGCTGGTCGCGGTGATCCCCGGACCCAACCCGGAGCAGCTCGTCGCGTACCTGAAGCGGCCGAAGGAGGGTTCGTGAGCGACCCGTACGCCCGGCTCGCCGAGCTGGGCCTGACGCTACCGGACGTGGCGCCCCCGCAGGCCGCGTACGTCCCCGCCGTGCAGACCGGCAACCACGTGTACGTCTCCGGCCAGGTCCCGATCGCCGACGGCAAGATCCTGGCGTTCGGGAAGGTCGGCGCGGAGGTCTCGCCGGAGCAGGCGAAGGAGCTGGCCGCCATCTGCGCGCTGAACATCCTCGCCGCGGTCGAGTCGCTGGTCGGCTTGTCGCGGCTGGTCCGGGTGGTCAAGGTGGTCGGGTTCGTCGCCTCGGCCGAGGGGTTCACCGGCCAGCCGGAGGTCGTCAACGGCGCCTCCGAGCTGCTGGGCAACGTGCTCGGTGAAGCCGGCCGGCACGCCCGCAGCGCGGTCGGGGTCGCGGAGCTGCCGCGCGGCGTACCGGTCGAGGTCGAAGCGGTGGTGGAGATCAGCGCCCGCTGATCAACGGTTCCGCGTTGAGCCGGGGGACTGTCGGGGTACCTCCGTACCATCGCAGCCATGGCGCACGTGGTCGAACCCGCCGCGGCTCTCGCGGATCAACTGCCGCCGTGGGCGGTCCTGGTCCGGGCGCCCAACCCGGGACCGATGACGCTCGATGGAACCAACACCTGGGTGCTGCGTGCCCCGGGCGAGGACCACTGCGTGGTGGTCGATCCCGGCCCGGACGACGGGAGGCACCTGGAGGCGGTCGCCTCGCACGGTCCGGTCGAGGCGATCCTGCTGACCCACGGCCACCCGGACCACGTCGACGGCGTACCCGCGTTCAGCCGGCTCACCGGCGCCGAGGTCCGGCCGATGCGGGACGGGCAGCACATCCGCGCGGCCGGCCTGGAGATCACCGCGCTCGGCACCCGGGGACACACCGCAGACTCGCTCTCGTTCCTGGTGGGTGGCGACCGGCCGGCCGTGCTGACCGGCGACACGATCCTCGGACGCGGTACGACCGTGGTCGCGTGGCCGGACGGGAACCTGGCCGAATACCTGGCGAGCCTGGTGGTGCTGGAGGGGCTGGGGGCGATCCCGGTGCTGCCGGGACACGGGCCCGCCCTCGCGGACTGCGAGGTCGCGGCCCGGTTCTACCTGGCCCACCGGCACGCCCGCCTCGATCAGGTCCGGGCCGCGCGGGCCGCCGGCGCCACCACCGCGACCGAGGTCGTGGCGACCGTGTACGCCGACGTCGACCGGGTCCTGTGGCCGGCCGCCGAACTCTCCGTCCGAGCTCAACTGGCATACCTCGACGAGAGGGAATCTGAGACCGCGGTCACAGAGTTGGACCCTCCGTGACCTGTCCGGTGTGCGGCACGGTTGCGGTGCCCGGTGCGCGGTTCTGCCACAGCTGCGGAGCCGCGCTTCCAGGTGCGCCCGTACCAGCCGCCGCGACGCTGCCGGCGACCGAGCGCCGGGTCGTCACCGTGCTCTTCGGGGACCTGTCCGACTTCACCGCGTGGGCGGAGGATCTCGACCCGGAACGGGTGGGCGCGGTGACCGACCGGGTCCTGGCCGCCCTCGCCGGTGCGGTCAAGACCTTCGGCGGGCATGTCGACAAGCTGACCGGCGACGGGATCATGGCGGTCTTCGGCGCGCCGGTGGCCCACGAGGACGACGCCGAGCGGGCCGTCCGCGCCGCGCTGGCCATGCAGCGTGCGGTGCGCCGGGTGCTCGACGACGAGCGCGGCGGAGGCGCGCCGCTCGGGCTGCGCGCCGGCCTCAACACCGGTGAGGTGGTCGCCGGGATCCAGGCGGCCCTCGAGTACACGGTCATCGGCGACACGGTCAACACCGCCGCGCGGCTGGCCGACGCCGCCGCGATCGGCGGGGTGTACGCCGGCGCGGCCACCGCGGCCGCCACCCGGCGGGTCGCCTCCTGGCGGCAGCTGCGCCCGTTGCGGCTCAAGGGCAAGCGCGAGCCGGTCGAGGCGTACGAGCTGCTCGGCCTGCACGACGCGCCCGGCACCCGGTCCGGCCTCGGCGACGAGGCGCCGTTCGTCGGCCGCGAGCCCGAGCTGGGCCGGGTCGTCGGCCGGCTGGCCGAGGTCGTGGACCGGGGCGAGCCGCGGGTCCTCGTGATGACCGCCGAGGCCGGCCTCGGTAAGACCCGGTTCGCCGGGGAGGTCGAGCGGCTGGCCGCCGGGTACGACGCCGGACCGGGCCGGTACGCGGCCCACGCGGGGGCACGGGTGCTCTCGGTGCACTGCGCCGCGTACGGCGAACGCCGCCGCCTGGCCCCGCTCGCCGATCTCGTCCGGACCGCCATCGGCCTGCCCGCCGAGGCGTCCGGCCCGGTGACCCGGCCGGTCGTCGAGGAGCGGCTGCGCCGGCTGGCCGGCCGGCTGGCCCGCGCGGCGGCCGCGGCCGGGGATTCACCGGCCGAGCCGCCGCGGATCGACATCGATCTGCTCAGCACCGCACTCGGGTACGGCGAGGTGCCGCCGGCCGAGGCGGTTCCGGCGGGTACGCCCGCCTGGACCATCGGCGACGGCGGTCGGGCCACACCCAGCGCGGAGGCGGTCCCGTCGGCGGTCGGCGACCTGCTCAGCGCGCTGACCCGCGAGGCGCCGCTGGTCGTGATCGTGGACGACCTGCACGACGCCACCAAGGAGACCGTCGAGGCGCTCGGGGTCACGCTGTCCCGGCTCACCGGTCCGGTGCTCGTGCTGCTGCTCGGCCGACCGGAGCTGGTCCGCACCGCCGGCATGCTGACCCGGGTGGCGGACGCGGAGGTGCTCTCGTTGCCGCCGCTGCGCGGCGCGGACGCGGCCCGGCTGCTCACCTCGTACCTGGGCGGTGGGCGGCTGCGCCAGGCCGACGAGGACCGGCTGCTCGCCACCGCGCAGGGCAACCCGTACTACCTGGCCGAGCTGGTGACCCTGCTGCTGGAGCGGGGTGCGCTGACCGCCGATACGCCGTCCTCGGAGTGGCGGCTGGCCGACGGCTCGCTCGGCGGGCGGCTGCTCTCCCGCGACCTGGCCGCCGTGCTCGCCGCCCGCATCGACGCGCTGCCACCGGACGCGCGGTCCACGCTGCGGGACGCGGCCGTCGTCGGTGACACCGTGCCGGGTACCGCGCTCGAGGCGCTGCGGGAGCGGCGGGCCGGGCGCGACGGCCGGCCGGCCGCGGTGATCGCGGTCGAGCTGGAACGGGCCGTCGAGGAGCTGTTCAACCGGCGGATGCTGCGCCGGGCCCGGGGCGGGTACGCGTTCGCCACGCCGCTGATGCGGGAGGCCGCGTACGCGGGGGTGGGCAAGGCGGACCTGGCCGAGCGGCACTCGTACCTGGCCCGCTGGGCCGCGGGACAGGCGACCGGGGACTGGCCGGAGCTGGCCGGAGCGCCCGACGGCAGCCGCACCGGGATGGCACCCGAGGCATTGGACGCGTTCATCGCCGTACACGCCGAGCGGGCGGTCGCGCTGGCGGACGCGGTCGGGCTGCGGACCGATGCGGCGGCCCGGTTGGTGGCGCCGCTCGGCGTGGACGCACTGCGCCGATCCGCCCAGCGGGCGCTCGCCACCGGCGAGCCGGCGCTGGTGATCGAGCACGTGGAGCGGGCCGCGCGGCTGGCCGGGGCACTGCCCGCCGAGGACCGGCTGATGCAGGCGAAGGCACTCGTCCAGGTACGCCGGCCGGCCGAGGCACTGGCCTTCGCGGAGAAGATCAGCGTGAACTCCGAGGAGCCGGCCGTCCAGGCCGCCGCGCTGCTCGTCGCCGGCCGCTCGCACAAGCTGCTCGGTGAGCCGGCCCGGGCCGAGTGTGCGTGGCAGGAGGCGCTGCAGGTCGCCACCGAGGCGGACCTGCCGGCCGAGAAGGCCGAGGCGATGCGCCGGCTGGGCATGGCCGACTTCCTCGGCGGGCGGCTGGCCGAGGCGGGTGCCCTGTTCACCGGGGCGTACCAGGTGGCGGTCGCCGCCGGTGACCGGCGCAGCCAGGCGTGGTCGCTGCAGAACCTGGCCTGGGTCACCACCACCCGCGCCGACTTCGCCGGCGCCGACGCGGCCCTGGGGCGGGCGGCCCGGCTCTTCGCCGAGCTGGGCGATCCACACGGCCGGTCCTGGCTGCGCGGCACGACCGCGTTCGCCCGGCTGCTCGCCGGCCGGCTGCGCGAGGCGCAGCGGCTCGCCCGCGCCTTCCTGCCGTTCGGCGAGCAGGTCGGCGAGGCGTGGGCGGTCGGCACACTGCGGGCGGTCGAGGCGTTCGCCGCGGCCGAGCTGGGCGAGGTCGCCGAGGCAGACCGGGAGGCGCGGCGCGCGTACCGGGACTTCGTGGCCGCCGCCGACGACTGGGGGCGCGGCTTCGCGCTGGTGGTCCGCGGGGTGGTGGCGCGCGGGTTGGGCGAGCCGTACCACGCCTTGGACCTGCTCTCCGACGCGCTCGTCTTCGGCGAGCAGACCGAGCACCCGCTGCTCATCGGGATGGCGCGCACGCTGCGCGGCCTGGTGTCGCTGGACCGCGGCGAGCCGGACGCCGCCGAGGCGGACGCGCGCGCGGTCCTCGCCGTGGTGGAGCCGCACGACGTGCTGGAGGGAGCCCAGGTCGGGCCGCGGGTGCTGCTCGCCTGCGCCCGGCTCGCCGCGGGCGACGCCGATGCCGCGGTCCGGCTGCTGGTCCCGGTCGCCGAGGCGGCGGACCGGCCGTCGCTGCTGTACCCGCGGCGGCAGGCGGTCGCGCAGTACGCGGGTGCCCTGCTCGCCGCCGGCCGGGTACCCGAGGCCGTGGCGGCGGCCCGGCGGGCGGTCGACCTGCCGGGGGAGGACGTGCGGGGCGACGTCGTGGCGCATCGGGTGCTGGCCGAGACGCTCGCCGCGGCGGGCCGGCCGGACGACGCCCGGTCGGCGGCCGCGCTCGCGGTCGAGCGGGCCTACGCCACCCAGCAGGTGAGCGAACGTGCGGCGGCCGACATCGTGCTCGCCCGGCTGTCCGGCTAGGCGGTACGTCGGGCGCGCGACACGTCGCCCGTGGGGGGCTGAAGTACCGTAGGTCACCGTGACCGACCCCTCGGCCGCACCTCGACCCGTCATCCCGGGCCTGTCCGGGCTGGCCGTGCTGGCGCGCGGCGGGTACGCGACGGTCTACCGCGCGATGCAGGAGTCGGTCTCCCGCGAGGTCGCGGTCAAGGTCGAGAACCGGACACTGGAGAGCGAACGCGACCGGCGGCGGTTCCTCCGCGAGGCGCGGGCCGCCGGCCGGATGTCCAGCCATCCGCACGTGGTCGACCTGTTCGACGCGGGCGTCACCCCGGACGGCCACCCGTACCTGATGATGGAGCTCTGCGACGGGTCGTACGCGGACCGGATGAAGACCGACCCGCTCGGTGCCGCCGAGACGCGCGACGTCGGCGTGAAGATCGCCGACGCGCTGGCCGACGCGCACGTGCTCGGGGTCTGCCACCGCGACGTGAAGCCGGCGAACATCCTGATCACCCGCTTCGGTGAGCCGGCACTGGCCGACTTCGGCCTCGCGATCCTGGCCGAGACCCGGGACGCCTCGGTCACCCTCGACGTGCTCACCCCCGCGTACGCGCCGCCCGAGCTGTTCCGGCACAGCCCGCCGACGTCCGCGGTCGACGTGTACGCGCTCTGCGCCACGCTCTACGCGATGATGCGCGGCCGGCCGCCCCGCTGGCGGGAGGACCGCAATCCGAGCCTGGTCACGCTCATGGAGCTGTTCTCCGAGCCGGTCCCGGACATCCCGGGCGTCCCCCGCGCGCTCATGGACGTGCTCCGCGCCGGGCTGGCCAACGATCCGGCCAGGCGCCCGACCGCGGCACAGCTCCGCGACATGCTGGCGGCCACCCCGCTCGAACCGGCCCCGCCGGCGACCGGCGTGGCCAGCCCGGTGGGCCCGCGCGAGCAGAGCCAGCGCCCGCACACCACCCCGCCTCCACCGGTGAGTCCCACCCCGACCCCTCCGGTCAACCAGGGACCGGACTCGGGAGACACCCCGACCGTGCCGACCCGCAAGCGGAGCTGGAAGCTGGCCCTCGCGGCCGGCCTGACCGGGCTCGCCCTGCTCGTGGGCTCCGGCATCTGGTACGGCGTCACCCGCGGCACGCCCGGCGCCGAGCCCAGCCGCCCGCCGGCCACGCCGGCCGCGACGGCACCCACCGGCCCCAGCGTCGCGCCCAGCCCGACCGGCCGCGGCGCCACCGCGACATGCGTCTTCACCGCGGTGACCCCGGGTGCGCGCTGCCCGACCCAGCCGGAGTGCTTCGACCGGCTCGCCGTCACCGAGGGCGTCCCCCGCGCCGCCCGTCGCTCCTGCGGGGGTACGCACACCTGGGAGACGTTCGCCCTCGGGTCACTCGCGCCCGGCACGACCGGGGTCACCCAGGAGGCGCTGCGCGGCGACCCCGCCGTCCAGCTCCTGTGCCTGCCGATCTACCTGGCGTCGCTGACCGACGACCCGTTCGCCTGGCAGGTCGAGGTGCTGCCACCGACGCCGGAGCAGTTCACCGGCGGCGACCGTACCTTCCGTTGCCTGGGCGGCAAGGGCCCGGACAAGCTGACCCGGCAGACCCTTCCGGTGAGCCGGTAGCTGGCCGGTAGCTAGTACGACTTGCCCTGGCCCAGCAGGTGCTGCGCGACGAAGTTCAGGATCATCTCCCGGCTGACCGGCGCGATCCGCCCGGCGCGTACCGCACCGAGCAGGGTCGCCACACCGTACTCGGTCGTCATGCCGTTCCCGCCGTGCGCCTGGATGGCCGTGTCGACCGCGAGGGTGGCCGCCTCGGAGGAGGCGTACTTCGCGATGTTCGCCGCCACGCCGGCCTCGACGTCCCGGCCGGCGTCGTACAGCGCCGCGGCCTTGGCGATCGCCAGCCGGGCCAGCTCGACCTGGATCGCCGCGTGCGCCAGCGGGTGCGCGATGCCCTGGTGGGTACCGATCGGCCGGCCCCACACCGACCGGGACGCGGCGTAGGTCGAGGCGCGGTCGAGCGCGTACCGGGCCGAGCCCGCACCCATCGCGGCGACCGTGATCCGCTCCGGGTTCAGGCCGCTGAACAGGGCCGGCAGCCCGGCGTCGACGGTACCGCCGACCAGCGCCCCGTCCGGTACCCGGAGGTCGTCGAGGTAGAGCAGCCACTGCTTCTCCGGTGAGACGATCTCCATCTCCAGCTTGGAGCGGGTCAGCCCGGGCGTGTCCGTCGGGACGAGGAACAGCGCCGGGCTGAGCCGGTCACCGGCGGCGGCACGGGCCACGACGAGGACGTAGTCGGCCTGGTCCACGCCGGAGATGAAGCACTTGCGTCCATTGAGGACCCAACCGCCGGACCCGTCCGCGGGACGCTTCGCCACGGTGGCCAGGCGGTGGAAGTTCGAGCCGGCCTCGGGTTCGGTGATCGCGAACGCCACCGTCAGCGCGCCCGAGGCGATGCCGGGCAGGAACTGCTTGCGCTGCGCGTCGGTACCGTGCTTGGACAGGATCGTCCCGGCGATCGCGGGCGAGACGACGAGCAGCAGCAGCGGGCAGCCGGCCGCGGCCAGCTCCTCGCAGACGATGGCCAGCTCGGTGATGCCGCCGCCGCCTCCGCCGTACTCGGTGGGGATGTTCACGCCGAGGTAGCCGAGGCGCCCGGCCTCCGACCACAGCTCGGTGGTGTGGCCGTTGGTCTTCGCCTTCTCGACGAAGTACGCGTGCCCGTAACGGCGGCCGAGGGTGGCCACCGCGTCGCGCAACTGGTCCTGCTCCGGGGTGAGGCCGAGAGGGGTGGGGGTCATGGCGAGCCTCCTAGGTGTCGGGGGTGAGGACCGCCAGCACGGTGCCGGTGTCGACCTGGACCCCGGCGGTGACCGGGATCGAGGCCACGGTGCCCGTCGCCGGGGCGTGGACGGGGTGTTCGAGCTTCATCGCCTCGAGCGTCATGATCAGGTCGCCGGCCGCGACGCGCTGTCCGGGTTCCACGAGTACCCGGCCGACCGCGCCGGGCAGCGGCGCGACGAGCGACCCCGAGACCAGGCCGGGCGACGGCAGCGGGAAGCGCGGCAGCTCGGTCAGCGCGACCGACCCTTCTGGACTGTCCACATAGGAGATATCGCCCACCCGGTGCACGCCGAAGCCGAGCCGGATCCCGGAGACGTCGAGCTCCACCCGGGACGGTGTCGCGGAGACCACGGTCACCGGCGGGTGCTCGTCGGCGGTCGGCAGCGTGCCGAGCCCGGCCAGGTCCAGCTCGTCCGGGTCGACCGCGCGGACCGACCAGGCGGCGAGCGCACCGGTACGGTCGAAGCGGTAACCGACCTCGACCGGGCCGGACGGGCCGCGGTACACGGTGGTCTGCGCGCCCGTCGAGACGTTGCGCCAGCCGGAGGGCAGCGAGCCGAGCACCGGCGCGGAAAGGCGCCGCGCCGCCGCCGAGGCCAGCGCCGCCACCAGACACGACAGCTTTACCGCGTCCACCGAGGACAGCAGCGGCGCGAACACCTCCGGGTGCCGGTCCAGGAAGCCGGTGTCGATGTCACCGGCCAGGAACGCCGGGTGCCGCAGTACGCGGACGAGCAGATCCCGGTTGGTGACCACGCCGTGCAGCTCGGTGCGGGCCAGCGCCGAGGCGAGCAGCCGGGCGGCGTCGTTGCGACTCGGGCCCCACGCGATCAGCTTGGCGAGCATCGAGTCGTAGTGGACGCTGACCACCGACCCGTCCCGTACCCCCGCGTCGAGACGCAGCCCGGGCTGGGGCAGCGGGCGGAACTCGCCGCTCACGTCCGGCACGTGGAACCGGTGCAGCGTGCCGGTCGAGGGCCGCCACGCGTACGCCGGGTCCTCCGCGCACAGCCGTACCTCGATGGCGTGCCCGCGCAGCGGCGGCGCGTCCGGCAGCGGCAGCGGGCTGCCCTCGGCGACGAGCAGCTGCAGCCGGACCAGATCGAAGCCGGTGACGCACTCGGTGACCGGGTGCTCGACCTGCAGCCGGGTGTTCATCTCCAGGAAGTAGAACTCCCCGGACGGCGCGAGCAGGAACTCGACGGTCCCCGCACCGACGTAGCCCACCGCCCGCGCGGCGGCGACCGCCGCCTGGCACAGCTTCTCGCGCAGCGTCGGCGTGACGATCGGCGACGGTGTCTCCTCGATGATCTTCTGGTGCCGCCGCTGGATCGAGCAATCGCGCTCACCGAACGTCACGATCCCGCCGTGCGCGTCCGCGAAGACCTGCACCTCGATGTGGCGGGAGCGCTCGACGTACCGCTCGCAGAAGACCGTGCCGTCCCCGAACGCCGCCGCCGCCTCGCGCCGGGCCGCCGCGACCGCCGCGGCCAGGCTGTCGGAGTCCCGGACGATCCGCATGCCGCGCCCGCCGCCGCCGGCTGACGCCTTGACGAGCACCGGGAACTCGCTGACGTCCTCGGGTTCGGAGTACGAGGGCAGCATCGGTACCCCGGCGTCGGCCAGCAGCGCCTTGGCCTCCAGCTTCGAGCCCATCGCCGCGATCGCCTTGGCCGGCGGGCCGACCCAGGTCAGACCGGCGTCGGCGACCGCGCGGGCGAACTCGGCGTTCTCGGCCAGGAACCCGTACCCGGGGTGGACCGCGTCCGCACCGGCCTTGCGGGCGGCCGCGATCAGCAGGTCCCCGCGCAGGTACGTGGCGCTCGGCGCGTTGCCCGGCAGGTGTACCGCATAGTCCGCCTCGGCCACGTGCGGCGAGGCGTCGTCGGCGTCGGAGTAGACCGCGACGGTCTCCACGCCGATCGCCCGGCAGGTGGCGAAGACCCGGCGGGCGATCTCTCCGCGGTTGGCCACGAGCAGCCTGCGAATCATCACGGGCCCCTTCACATCCGGAAGACGCCGTAGTGCTTGGCGCCCGCGATCGGTCCACTGTGGATGGCGGAGAGGCAGAAACCCAACACGGTACGGGTGTCCCGCGGGTCGATCACGCCGTCGTCGTACAGCCGGCCGGACATGGCCAGCGCGGTCGACTCCCGGCCGATCTGGTACTCGATCATCGAGCGGGCACTCGCCGCCGCCCCCTCGTCGAACGGCAGACCCTTCGCCTCGGCGGCCTGCCGCGAGATGATCTCCATGACGCCGGCCAGCTGGGCCGGGCCCATCACCGCGCTGCGCGCGTGCGGCCAGGCGAAGAGGAAGCGCGGATCATAGGCGCGACCGCACATGCCGTAGTTCCCGGCGCCGTACGAGGCACCGATGTTGAGCGTCACGTGCGGCACCGTCGAGTTCGACACCGCGTTGATCATCAGCGCCCCGTGCTTGATGATGCCGGCCTGCTCGTACTCGGTCCCGACCATGTACCCGGTGGTGTTCTGCATGAAGATCAGCGGAGTGTCGGAGGCGTTGGCGAGCTGGATGAACTGGGTCGCCTTCTGCGCCTCCGGCGAGAACAGCACCCCGCGGGCGTTGGCGAGAACACCCACCGGGTACCCGTGGATCTGCGCCCACCCGGTGACCAGCGCGGTGCCGTACCACGGCTTGAACTCGTCGACGTCGCTGCCGTCGACGACCCGGGCGAGCACCTCGCGCGGGTCGTACGGGATCCGCAGGTCCGCGGACGGGATGCCGAGCAGCTCCTCGGGGTCGTACTTCGGCTCGATCGGACCAACCGGAGTGCGGGGTCCGGGTCCGCCGAGGTCGGCCGGACTCCCACCCGCCGGTGCGGCCGCCGGCCGAGGGGCTGAGCCGGCTTTGCGCCAGTTCAGCCGGCGCACCGCCGCCCGGCACAGGCGCAGCGCGTCGCGCTCGTCGTCGGCGACGAAGTCCGCGAGGCCCGACCGGGTCGCGTGCATGTGCGCGCCGCCCAGCGCCTCCTCGTCCGCCTCCTCGCCGGTGGCCATCTTGACCAGCGGCGGGCCGCCGAGGAAGACCTTGGCCCGGCCGCGTACGAAGATCGTGTAGTCGGACATGCCCGGCACGTACGCGCCACCGGCGGTCGCGTTGCCGAAGACGACCGAGACGGTCGGGATGCCCTGCGCGGACAGCCGGGTCAGGTTGCGGAACGCCCGCCCGCCGGGAACGAAGATCTCCGCCTGCGCCGGCAGGTCGGCGCCGGCGGACTCGACCAGGTTGATCACCGGCAGCCGGTTGGTCGCCGCGATCTCCCCGGCCCGCTGGGTCTTCTTCAACGTGTACGGGTTGACCGCGCCACCCCGTACCGTCGGATCGTTCGCGATGACGACGCACTCGACGCCCTCGACCACGCCGATGCCGGTGACCACGCCGGCGCCCACCTGGTAGTCCGAGCCCCACGCGGCGACCGGGCACAGCTCCAGGAACGGCGCGTCCCGGTCGACGAGCAGCTCGATGCGCTCCCGTGGCAGCAGCTTGCCGCGGGCGTGGTGCCGGGTGACGTACTTCTCGCCACCGCCCGCGCGTGCGGCGGCCAGCGCCTCGTCCAGCTCGACGAGGCGTTCGAGCATCGCCTTCCGGTTCTCCTGATAGGACGGTGAACGCGGGTCGAGCGCGGTCTCCAGCACAGTCATCGTCACACGCCCAACTGTTTCGCGATGATCTCGTTCATGATCTCCGTGGTGCCGCCGCCGATGCCCAGAATCCGGGCATCCCGGTAGTGCCGTTCGACTTCGGCGTCGCGCAGGTAGCCGTACCCGCCGTGCAGTTGCACAGCCTGGTCGACGACCCAGTCGCACGCCGCGACCGCGGTGTTCTTCGCCATCGCCACCTCCGTGACCAGCGGCTCCCCGTTGGCCACCCGGGTCGCCACGCCGCGGACGTACTCGCGCGCGACGTCGGTCACCCGGGCCATCTCGGCGAGCCGGTGCCGGACCACCTGCCGGGTACTCAACGGACGGCCGAACGTCTCACGCTGCCGGCACCAGTCCAGCGTGAGGTCGAGGCAGCGCTGGGCGATCGCGTACGCGTGGACGGCCAGCATGACGCGCTCGTTGCCGAAGTGCTTCATGATCTCGCCGAACCCGCCGACGTGGTGGGTGGCCGGCACGCGTACGTCCACATACGACAGCTCGGCCGTGTCGGAGCAGTGCCAGCCCAGCTTGTCCAACGTTCGGGTGACGGAGAACCCGGGCGCGTCGGTGTCGACGACGAGCAGCGCGATCTGGCCGTCGTCCAGCCGCGCGGCGGTGGTGACGAAGTCGGCCCGCGCGCCGGAGGTGATGTACGTCTTGGCGCCGTTGACCACGTAGTGGTCGCCGTCGCGCCGGGCCCGGGTCCGGATCGCCGCCACGTCCGAGCCGCCGTCCGGCTCGGTGACCGCGAGCGAGCCGATCTTCTCCCCGGCGAGCGTGGGTCTCGCGTACCGGTCGATCAGCGCCGGGTCGCCGGTCGCGATGAGGTGGGGCAGCGCGATCCCGTGCGTGAACAGCGCCGCGCACAGCCCGGACGACCCGCCGGATCCGATGATCTCCTCGGTGACCGTCACCGTGTCCCGCAGGTCGCCGCCGCTGCCGCCGACCTCTTCGGCGTATCCGACACCGAGCAGCCCGATCTTCGCCGCCTTGCGGTGCAGTTCGCGCGGCACCCTGCCGGCCCGCTCCCAGCCGTCGAGGTACGGCAGCACCTCCCTGGTGACGAACCGCCGGACGAGGTCGCGCAGCTCCGCGGTCACGGCAGCACCTCCTCGGGGATGTCGACGAGGCGCCCGCGGAGCAGCTCGCCCAGTGCCTTGGCCTGCGGGTCGAACCGGGTCGACGCCGCCACGCCCGCGCCGAGCAGCCCGGTGACGACGAAGTTGACCGCGCGCAGCCGCGGCAGCTCGTACCGCTCGATCGGGCAGTCGCGCGCCTCGTCCAGCAGCTCCCTGAGCCGGTCGACGGTGAGGAAGCCGCGCAGCCAGGCGTAGGCCGCGTCGCTGCGCGCCCACACGCCCAGGTTCGCGTCCCCGCCCTTGTCCCCGGACCGTGCCCCGACAATCGTCCCCAGCGACACCCGCCTCGTCGGCCCGCTCTGCTCGCGCACCCCCGTGTGATCATGGGACTGGCGGACGACGCTCCGTGCGACACGCCCGCCACCTCCATGATCAACTCGGCTGGGCGGGGGGATCCCGACGGACGTGCCGTCGGGCAGGACGACCCTGTGTGCGAACTGGGGGAGGTAGGCCGGCGTGAAGACGCCGTACGGCGTGGCGTCCGCGGGCGGTGCGGTCAGCGTGCAGCCCGGGTACGAGGCGAGCGCCAGCTCGACCGCCGCCTGCGAGAACGCCCGCCCGGCCCGCTCGAGGTCCTGGTCCCGGATGAACACGTGCAGCAGCGCGCTCGCGGTCTCGGTCAGTCCACTGTCGACATGGTCGGTCCGGGCCAGCCGGAACTCCAGCCCGTCCTCGCCCACCGACTCGGTCAGCTGCGTCCGGACGAGCGCCGCCTTGGCCTCGATGTCCAGCCCGGTGAGCACGAACGTCATCGCGTTGCGGAACCCACCCAGGTTGTTCACGCCCACCTTGACGGTGGCCGGAGGTGGTGACCCGCGGACGCCGCTGATCCGTACCCGGTCGGGCCCGTCCGGCTCCAGGGTGGCGGTGTCGAGGTGGGTGACCACGTCCGGACCGAGGTAGCGGGGCCCGCCCACCTCGTAGAGCAGCTGGGCGGTGACCGTCTCCACCGTGACCGCCCCGCCGGTACCGGGATGCTTGGTGATCACCGCCGAGCCGTCCGCGGAGACCTCCGCGATCGGGAACCCGGGATGCCGGCCCCGGTCCGGCAGTTCGGTGAAGAAGCTGAAGTTGCCGCCGGTCGCCTGGGCGCCGCACTCGATGACGTGCCCGGCGACGGTCGCGCCGGCCAGCGCGTCGTACTCCTCCCGGCCCCAGCCGAAATGCGCGATCGCGGGACCGATGACGAGCGACGCGTCGGTGACCCGGCCGGTGACGACCACGTCCGCGCCCGCGCTGAGGCACTCGGCGATGCCGAACCCGCCGAGGTACGCGTTCGCGGCCAGCCCGCCGCACCGGTCGGTGACGTCGTCCCCGGTGACGACCGCGATCCGGGCGGATGTGCCCAGCCGGTGCAGCGCCTCGGCGAGCGCCGGCGGGTTGAGCCCGCCCGCGTTCGTGACGAGCTTGACGCCGCGGTCGAGGGCCAGCCCGAGCGCGGTCTCCATCTGGCGCAGGAACGTCCGCGCGTACCCCTTCGCCGGGTCGCGGGCCCGGTCCCGGGCCAGGATCAGCATCGTCAGCTCGGCCAGGTAGTCGCCGGTGAGCACGTCGAGCTGCCCACCGGCGAGCATCTCCCGCCAGGCCGCGAACCGGTCGCCGTAGAAGCCGGACGCGTTGCCGATCCTGATCACGGCCCGCCACCCGGCGGTCCCGGCGGGCGACCGGACCCGGGCGGTCCGGCGAAGACCTGGGCCACGTCGAGCCACGCGTCGGCGACCGGGCCGGTCGCGACGAGATCGGTGTCGGCGCGGTGCCGGCGCTGCGTGACGAGCAGGCAGAAGTCGAGCGCCGAACCGGTGACCCGGTCCGCGGCGTCCTCCGGTCCGAACGTCCACAGGTCACCGTCCGGGCCGGTCAGCTCCACCCGGACCGGCTCCACCGGCGCCTGGTGGCCGTGGGCGAGAAAACCATTGGCGACGGTACGGGCGCCGAGGTGCGCGATGTGCCGCAGCCGCGCGGTCGGCGGCCGGGTGTGGCCGAGCGCCTCGGCGATGTCGAGCCCGTGCGCCCAGGTCTCCATCAGCCGTGCGGTGACCGTGGAGGCGACCGACATCGGGCCGGCGTACCAGGGCAGCCGGGTGCCGGGCGGCAGCCCGCCGAGCGTCTCGCTCAGTGCCACCCGGCCGGCCCGCCACCGGGCCAACAGCTCGGCCGGCGGGGCAAGGTACTCCTCGGCACCGCGGTCGACGAAACCGTCCGAGCTCGCGGCCGCGGTCCACAGGTGCGCGGCGAACGCGTCCGGATCGGTCGCGGCCAGCAGCGTCGCGTGGTCGGTCCAGGCCAGGTGGGCGACCTGGTGGGCGATCGTCCAGCCCGCGGCGGGCGTCGGCCGCGACCAGTCCACATCGGAGAGCGGGGCCACCATGGCGTCCACCTCGGCCGACTCGTCGGCGAGGTCGGTGAGCAGGTCCGCGACGTCGACCATCGGGCTCCTCAGGTGTCGAGAACGGCGGCGAGCTGGCGTTTCCACACCGCCAGGAGGGACTGCCGGCGGGTCGAGTCGTCGCTGAGCAGGTTCGCCACGCCCAGCCCGCGCAGCAGGTCGAGGGTTGCCTGTACCACTTCGCGGACGCCCGGGCGGCGCTCGTCGGCGCCGAGCAGGTCCACGGTCAGCCGGTGCATCTCGCGGCCCACGCGGGCCTCCAGCGGGACCAGGGCCGCCCGCAGCTCGGGATCGGTCCGGGCGGCCACCCACAGCTCCAGCGCGGCGACGAACAGCGGGCCGGTGAAGGCGGCGGCGAGCGTGTCGACGACCCGGTCGCGGCGCTTGCGCCGGTCGGTCGGCAGGGCCGCGGCTTCGGCCCGCAGCTCCGCCGCGCGGCGCTCGGCGAGGTGCGCGACCGCCGCGGTGACCAGTGCGGCCTTGGTGGGGTAGTGGTGCAGCTGGGCGCCGCGGGACACGCCGGCCCGCTCGGCGACCACGGTTGTCGTGGTGCCGGACCAGCCGCGCTCGACCAGGCAGTCGACGGTCGCCTCGAGCAGGCGGGCCTGGGTCGCCCGGCTGCGCTCCTGCTGCGGCGTACGCACGCCCTCAGCCTGCCGCCGCCGAAACAAACAGTCAAGCCTGCTTGTTTCCGGCTCGGCTACAAGGAGTGGTGACGGGTCACACCCGGGCCCGCCGGGCCAGCCGCTCGGGATCGAGGATGATGATGCTCTTGCCGTCCAGGCGGAGCCAGCCACGCGCGGCGAAGTCGGCGAGCGCCTTGTTCACCGTCTCCCGGGAGGCGCCGACGAGCTGGGCGATCTCCTCCTGGGTGAGGTCGTGCGTCACCCGCAGCACGCCGCCCTCGCGGGTGCCGAACCGTCCGGCCATCTGCAGCAGGTTCTTCGCGACCCGCCCGGGTACGTCCGTGAAGATCAGATCGGCGAGCGCATCGTTCGTCCGGCGCAGCCTCCTGGCGAGCACGCGCAGCAGTTGCTCGGCGATCTCGGGGCGGTTGCTGAGCCAGGGACGCAGCGAGGTCTTGCGCAGGCGGGCGAGGCGGGTGTCGGTGACCGCGGTGGCCGTGGCCGTCCGCGGGCCGGGGTCGAACAGGGACAGCTCACCGACCATGTCGGACGGTCCCATCACGGCGATCAGGTTCTGCCGCCCGTCCGCGGCGCGGCGGCCGACCTTGAGCTTGCCCGAGAGCACGATGTAGAGGCTGTCGCCGGGCTCGCCCTCGCTGAACACGACTTCGCCCTTGCGGATGTCGAGCGTCTCCATCTCCTTGGCGAGCGCCTCCGCCGCATCCGGGTCGACGCCCTGGAAGATCCCGCTCCGGGCCAGCACCTCGTCCATCGCGCACCTCCGCCTGCGCGTACGCCGCGCGAGGCCAGTCTAGGCGCAGCGGGGTGATAACCGGGCGGACACCCCCCGATCTTCACCGCCCGCCTCCGGCAGGATGTCCGGGTGCCCCCGACCCTCCTGAACGACCCCGCGATCCTGCTCTGGCGGCCCGATCCGGCTGCCGGTTGGCCGAAGCTCGCGATCTCGTCCGCCGCGCTCGGCGGCGGGCTCGGAACCCGCCACTGGGTGTTCAACATGACCGTGCCGTCCGGCTACGACCGACCTGACCCCGAGGTGCACCTGGCCGACACCGCCGGCCAACTGGGCCTCGACGGCGAGGGCGTCGGTCTGATGACCGCCGTCGACGTCGGCGAGCGGGTGACCACCGTGGACGGTGGGGTCGAGGTGACCGCCACCGTCGGTCTCGGCAGCCCGGGCTGGGCCGCCGCCCCGGACGGCTACCTGCGGCCCGCGCCCGGCACCGTCAACATCGTCGCGTTGCTGCCGGTCCGGCTCGCCGACGCCGCGCTGGTCAACGCCGTACTCACCGCGACCGAGGCGAAGGTGCAGGCACTCGTCGAACTGGGCATCCCGGCCACGGGTACGCCCAGCGACGCGATCTGCATCGCCTGCCCGCCGGATGGCGAGCCCGCCCCGTACGGTGGCCCGCGCTCCGCCTGGGGAGCCCGGCTCGCCCGGGCGGTGTACCGGGCCGTCCGGGCCGGTGGAGCGACAGAGCTGCGCAGACCGGGCTGAACTCCCCAAAACGGCGAGGCGGGCGCGACACCTCGCGCCGGGTGCAGTAGGGTCGCGGCCAGCATGTCCAACCCCGGTTCCCGTCCCCGTCCCCGCCGTACCGCCCTCCTGCTGGGGGTGGTGGGTGCGCTCGTGCTGGGCCTTGGCGCCGTCACGGCGGTCACCCTGTCCGGTTCCGCGGAGGACCCGCGACCGGTGTGGCGGGCCGCGCCGATGCCCGAGCCGACCGGGCCGGTCGAGGCGAGCCCGTCCGCGCCCGCGGGCACGGCCGACACCATCTCGATGTCCGCGACCGGGGACATCATCATGGCCCAGGCCCCGGGCAGGATCCCGCCGAACAACGGCCGCGGCTTCTTCAACGGCGTCAAGCCGGCGCTCGCCGCCGACCTCGTGATGGGCAACCTGGAGGAGCCGCTCACCGAGGACACCGGGTTCCGCAAGTGTGGCGCCAACTCGACCGGCTGCCACCAATTCCGGGCGCCACCCTCGTACGCCGCGCACCTGCGTGACGGCGGGTTCCAGCTGCTCAACCTGGCCAACAACCACGGCAACGACTTCGGTGACGAGGGCCACCGGAACACCCAGGCGGCGCTGGAGGCGCAGGGCCTGCTGCACACCGGCGATCCCGGCCAGATCACCGTCGTCACCGTCAAGGGGGTACGGGTGGCGGTGCTGGGCTTCTCGTCGTACCACTGGTCCAACAGCCTGGTCGACATCGACCAGGCGACGACCGCGGTCAAGCGGGCGGCGGCGCAGGCCGACCTGGTCGTGGTCCAGGTGCACATGGGCGCCGAGGGGTCGGGCGCGACCCGGGTCCGGCCGGGTACCGAGATGTTCCTCGGCGAGAACCGGGGTGACCCGATCAGGTTCTCGCACGCGGTGATCGATGCGGGCGCCGACCTCGTCGTGGGACACGGCCCGCACGTGATGCGCGCGCTGGAGTTCTACAAGGGCCGGCTCATCGCGTACAGCCTCGGCAACTTCGCCGGTGGCGCGGGCACCCTGCGGGCCGACGGGAACCTGGGCCTCGGTGCGGTCCTGAAGGTCTCGCTCCGGCGGGACGGCACCTGGGCCGGCGGGGAGTTCATCTCAACCACTCACCAGGGCGGCGGTGGCCTGCCGCGACTCGACTCCGGAAAGCGCGGCCTCGCGGCGGTGCAGAGCCTGAGCCGGCGCGACTTCCCGACCACCGGGCCACGGTTCGAGGCGAGCGGGGCGTTCAACCCGCCGCAGGCTTAGGCGGCATCGTACCGACGACGTAGGCTCGCGGGCGTGAACGCTGCGGTGGAGACCGATCTCGGGCGGAAGCGGCGCGCCCGCCGGATGGCCCGGGTGCTCGCCGAGACGCACCCGGACGCGCACTGCGAGCTGGACTTCACCAACCCGCTGGAGCTGGCGGTCGCGACGATCCTCTCCGCGCAGACCACGGACGTGCGGGTCAACGAGGTCACGCCGAAGCTGTTCACGCGGTACCCGACCGCGGCCGGGTACGCGGCGGCCGACCGGGC